>ENA-ORBV01000303-ORBV01000303.1-microbial-mat-metagenome-genome-assembly--contig:-NODE-303-length-111305-cov-54.822805_pt1 | contig 111305 bp, 73 predicted proteins | sample MGYA00237777_ERZ505514 | MGnify/ENA primary metagenome ERZ505514 (study PRJEB26160, sample SAMN06269048) | microbial mat metagenome | isolation source: Oligotrophic lake microbial mat | place...
CACCGCCACCGCCGCCGCCACCGAGACCTCCGCCGCCACCACCGCTTCCGCCACCACCGCCGCCACCACTGTTGCCCTGATTGATGGCCGACTCGAGGTCGAACTGCGGAGCATTGTCGAAGTAGGGAACCTGGAAGAGGAGATCGCGGATGTCGTAGACGATGGTGGCCGTGCGCTTCCGCAGGGCGGCATCGCTCGAAATGATCAGCATCCCGTTCTCGATGGAGAACTGGGGTCGCTCGAAGTCGCTGCCAAGCTGCTCGAGAACGCGCTCGAGGGCCGACATGCCCTTGCTCTGGCCGAGGGTGAGCTCGATGGAGTCATCCTTGCGGACGTTGATGAGGTCGAGCGCCTTCCAGTCGGCGTAGACCTGAACGCCGGTGACCTGCTTGAGATAGGCGACGACCTGCTCGAAGGTGCTGCCGCCGGAGATGTCGACCGGAATCGGCCGCTCGAGGGCGAGTCGAACCTGCTTGTCGGAGTCGGACTCGCGGAATCCGGCCGCAAGGTCGCGGCGGATGCTGAGCTGCTCCCAGTCCTCGGGGTACTCCATGACGCCCGTGGTCGAGCGCGGGCCGGGGCCATCGATGTTCCGCGTCGGGGGAATCGTGGCTCGGAGGATCTCGGTCTCGAGCCGGTCGTAGGCCGGCTGGCGGCGACGCTCGATGTCCATGACCTCGCGGTAGGCGCGAGCGGTTTCGAGGATGTCGCGGAGGGCCAGGACTGCGGGATTGTGCTCATCGAGGAAGAGCGTCTCGTCGACGACCTTGAGGGCTTCGTCGTACTTGAGCTCCATCTGAAGCTGACGGACACGGCGGATGTTCTCGTTGATGAGCTGCTGACGCTGCTCGAGCTGGCGGGCCTGCTCGACGGTCTTGTCGCGCTCGGCGGCGTCGCGGGCCTGCTGGTCCTTGACCAACTGGGACTTCTGCCGCTCCTCCTCGATCTGCTCGAGCAGCGTGTCGGCCCGCTCGGTCATCGACTGGAATTCGCTCTCGGGGAGGATGTTTCGATTCTGGTTGATCTTCACCTTCGCGGTGATGACCGACCGCTCGGCCTCGGCGTAGTCGCCGCGAGCCTGGAGCTCGGCCGCTCTGGTGACCGCAGACTCGAACTCGACGCGGGCCTTCTGCTGAAGCACCTCGAGGTCGCGACCGACCTGCTCGACGGTGCCGCCTCGATCAAGCGCGGCCTGGGCGCGGGCGAGGCCATCCTTCGCCTCGGAATTCTCAGGCATCCGCACGAGGACCTTGGTCCACTCGTCGATGGCCTTCTGCCACTGGGCCTGGTTTGTGTACTTCCGGGCCTGCTCGATCATTCCGAGCACGTCGCTGTCCTGGAAAAGCGGGGCCGCGTGAGCGGTTCCTCCAGAGAGGATCGGCCCCAAGCCGGAGCCACTCCCGATGGCCCGTCCGCCTCCCAGCTCCTTGACCAGTCCACCGGCCAGTCCCGTCGCCAGAACTCCGGCGATCAGGCCGGTCTGGACACACACCCGCACATTTGCCGTAGCACGCGAACTCATGGTGTCTCCCTGAGAGGGGCGGCCGGGGGCGTAACCGCGGCCTGCCACACGACGAACCCAACCACGCAAGCGATCCCTCAAGCAGCTTCAGCCGGTCGAACGACGGCCAGCACTGGCTTCCCCGTCTCCCGCGTCTCTCTCGGTGCATCCATGCATACCGACAGATTCGCCCTTTGGAGCAGCGGAAGCGGAAGCCTACTGATGGGCTTCTCGGCACGCAAGCGGAAGCGGAGCGAGGGCCCTGCGTCGCACGCCGCGCACCGTCGCGAGTCGCGTCGGTTTCAGACCGGGACGGGGCGCCGGGCTCGGCCGATCTGCGCCGAACGCATGGTCTCCGCATCGATGGGTCGCCCCGACCGCATCATGGCCACGAAACAGTCGAAGAGGTAGGCCGAGTCGTGAGGCCCGGGCGACGCCTCGGGGTGGTACTGCACCGAGAAGATCGGCTTCTCGCGGTGGCGGAAACCGGCCAGGGTTCCGTCGTTGAGGTGCACATGGGTGGGCTCGGCTCCCACCGCCCGCAGCGACTCCTCCTCGACGCAGAAGCCGTGATTCTGGCTGGTGATCTCGACCCGCTCGGTCAGGAGATTCCGCACCGGCTGATTGGCGCCGCGGTGGCCGAACTTGAGCTTGTAGGTCTTCGCTCCGAGCGCCAGGGCCAGGAGCTGGTGCCCGAGGCAGATGCCGAAGGTCGGGATCTCTCCGGCGACCTCGCGGAGCGTGGCGATGGTGGCCTCGACGGCGGCGGGATCGCCGGGACCATTGGAGATGAACAGGCCATCCGGCCGTCGGGCCCGGATCTCCGCAGCCGACAGGTTGTGCGGAGCGCTCTCGACCGCGCAGCCCACGTCGGTCAGATGGCGATAGATGTTGCGCTTGGCCCCGCAGTCGAGAGCCAGCACGCGCAGCGGTCGGTCGCCGACCATGAGTTCGGGACCCATGACTCGCGGCTCGCGCCAGGTGCCGAGATCCTCGCTCCAGCCGCCGCAGCGATCGGGGCTCACGCCGGCGGCGAGATTCAATCCGCTCATCGAGGCGGATCGTCGAGCCTGCTCGACCAGCTCGGCATCGCTCTGGCTCTCGTTGGTCGAGATCACGCCGCGCAAGGCGCCGCGGACGCGCAGTCGGCGGACCAGGGCCCGCGTGTCGATTCCCTCGAGCGCTCGAATCCCGAAGGCTCCGAGCCATTCCGCAAGGCCGCGCTCGGCGCGATGGTTCGAGCGGAGCCTCGACAGCTCGCGAACGACGAAGCCGGCCACATGCGAACGGCTGGATTCCACGTCTTCGACCGCGACGCCGTAATTGCCCATCATCGGCGCGGTCATCACCAGGATCTGCCCCGCGTAGCTTGGATCGGTGAGGGCCTCCTGATAGCCGCACATCGCGGTGTTGAAGACCACTTCGCCCTCGCTGGCGCCGGTCGAGACGTTGCCGAAGGCGCGGCCGGCGAAGACGGTGCCGTCCTCGAGCGCAAGCCGCGCGGGAACGAAAATGGCGTCAAGGTCGCTCATGGAGGCTGAGAATAGGTGCTGTCGCCAGCCGAAGTCCCCGAGCGCCCGCCCGATCGTCTCCGGCGAGAGGGGCGGCCATCCCTACTCTGGCCGCATGACTCTCTTCGGCCCGGCCGAGCGCGCCGGCACCGCCCGAGTCGCAGTCGAGCGCGGCGTCGATCGCTATCCCGACGGGCTGACCTACGCGGTGCCCAGAAGCCTGGTCGATCTCCGTCCCGGCGACCGGGTCATCGTGCCGCTCGGGCGCGGCGACACCCGCACCGCCGGCTATGTGATCGATCGACACGCCGATCTCACCGCCATCTCCGACGCGGGAGCGCCGCCGGTCGAGAGCCTCAAGGAAGTGATTTCGCGCGACCCCGGGGCGATCTCGCTGCCGCCGGCGCTCGTCGAACTGGCCCGCTGGATCAGCGCCTACTACGTCTGCCCGACCGGTCTCACGCTCGCGGGCATGCTCCCGGCGGCGGTTCGCAAGCAGACCGGACTCACCAGCAGGCGGTTCGTCGAGCTCGCGCCTGCTGCGCCAGTTGCCGAAGCGGCGCCCTCCGCAGTCGATCCGACTGCACCCATTGAAATCGCGCCCCCGAAGAATCGGGCCCTCACCGCCACTCAGCGGAACGTGCTCGAGCACCTCCGCCGCCTCGGAGCCGACGGCAGCACGAGCTCCGCGCCGATTGAGTCGCGGCTCGTGGTCGAAGCCCTCGAGCTTGGCAGCGAGGCCACCATCCGCACCCTCGCCCGCCGCGGCCTCGTGCGCATCACCCAGCGCAGCACGGTGGAGGCCGCGTGGCACTCGCAGCTTCTGGAGGCGCCGACCGAGTTCACGCCGAGTCCGGCGCAGCGGAGCGCCATTGCGGCAATCGGCGCCACTCTGGGCCAGGGCTTCTCCGCCCACCTTCTTCACGGCGTGACCGGCTCCGGCAAGACCGAGGTCTACCTCCGACTCTTCGAACGGACCATCGCGGCCGGGAAGATCGCTCTCTATCTGGTGCCCGAGATTGCCCTGACCCCGCAGACCGGGGCCCGGGTGATGGCCCGCTTCCCCACGCACCGCGTCGCCGTGCTGCATTCGGGTCTCACCGCGGCCCAGCGCCATCAGCAGTGGGCCCTGGCCGCGCAGGGCGATGCGGCCATCGTGCTGGGAGCTCGTTCCGCGGTCTTTGCGCCAATTCCCGCCGGCCGGCTCGGACTCATCGTCGTCGACGAGGAGCACGACAGTTCGTACAAGCAGGATTCCGCCCCGCGCTATCACGGCCGCGATGTCGCCGTGCGCCGCGCCCAGCTCGAAGCGTGTCCGGTGGTGCTGGGCAGCGCCACCCCATCGCTCGAGAGCTGGCACAACGCAACCGTTCGGCAGGTCTTCTCGCTTCATCGACTGCCGGAGCGGGCCCCGGGGCTCAGCGTGCCGCGGGTCGAGATCATCGACTTCGTCGAGGAGCGCAGGCGCCGCAGCCGCGAGGGCGATCGCCGCGTGCATCTGATCGGCCCCACGCTGGAGGGGGCCATCGGTCACACGCTCGCCTCCGGTGGTCAGGTGCTCCTCCTCCTCAATCGCCGTGGCTACGCCAACTACATCGCCTGCCCCGATGTCAACTGCGGCTGGATGCAGCAGTGCAGCGAGTGCGACGCGACGATGGTCTGCCACGTCGACGTCCGCGTGCGCGGCGGCATGTACCTCCGCTGTCATCACTGCCAGGGTGAGCAGCTCCTGCGCGAGACGTGTCCGCAGTGCGCGAAGCGCACGGTGGTCTTCGGACTGGGAACGCAGCGGGTCGAAGAGGAACTGCTGCGCAAGTTCGCGCTTCTGGCCGAAGCCGGACGGATGGCCCGCGTCGACAGCGACACCATGGAGCGCTCCACCGATCTCCACGGGGTGCTGAGTCGATTCGGCAGCGGCGAGCTGCGGCTGTTGATCGGCACGCAGATGATTGCCAAGGGGCTCGACTTTCCCGGCGTGCGCCTGGTCGGGGTGATCAACGCCGACACCGCCCTGAGCATCCCCGACTTCCGGGCCTCCGAGCGAACCTTCCAGCTCGTCAGCCAGGTCGCCGGCCGGTGCGGGCGCGGTGCGCACGCCGGTCTCGCCCTGATCCAGACCTTTCAGCCCCACTTCGAGGCAATCGTCAGGGCGGCACAGGGCGACTTCGACGGGTTCGCGGCGCGGGAACTCGCCGAGCGTTCCGAGGCCCGACTGCCGCCCTCGACCCGCCTCGCCCGCATCGTCGTCCGCCACGAGGATCGCGAGCGGGCGGTGGCAACGGCCTCGGAGATCGCCGAGGGGCTTCGGTCGCTGCTTCCGGGGCTCTCGGGCGGCTCGGTCGCGTCCGGCTCGAACCCCGCCGACCTCGCGAAGGGCCCGGCAGCCGGCATCCACGTGATCGGGCCGAATCCATGCACGATTGGGCGAATCGCCGGACGGCACCGCCAGGAAGTCACCCTCGTCGCCCCCGACGCCGCCGCCCTCCAGCGGCTCCTCGCCGCCGGTCGGGCCCGCGGGATCATCCGCCCGGGTGAAGAGGTCGCCGTCGACGTGGATCCGCAGGCGCTGGGGTGAGGGTGCGCGTCGCGCTTCCGAGTCGGCAGCGCAGCGTGGGATCACCCGACCTCCTGGATCATCGGATCATGGGATCATCGGATCATCGGATCATCGGATCATCGGATCATCGGATCATGGGATCATGGGATCGTGCGCGGCGGCGGCCGAATTACCAACGACCGGTGGCTGCGGGCGCTGCCACCGGTCGTGAAGTTCAATTCGTGGACTCTCGCCGCTCAGTTGCGACGACGACGACGACCTCCAAGTGCGCCCAGCGCAAGCACGGCCACCACCGACGGCGCCGGAACCACCGTGCCGCCGAAGTAGATGTTGTCGGCGCCGGGTAGGCCAAATTGGCTGTAGATGATCACGCGATTGAAGGGAGTGCCGCTGACTCCGCCGAAGAACTTGATTCCGGATCCAGTCAATCCAAGCCCGTGCCAGATCTCCGTTTGTCCATCGAAGAGGTAGAACCCTCCCCAACCCGGGTAGTGCATGGCGAAGGAAGTCTGATAGGCATCGAAGACGAGCTCGATCGCGGGAGTCTGTGGACCGCTCATCTGCACCCCCCAGCCATCCAGAGTGAATCCACTCGCAGTTCCGGCGTAGTCATTTCCCCCGATGAAATGGACTCCGAGGTGCGCATACTGCTCGCTCAGAATCTGCTGTGTTGGGAGGACGAAGTCGATCGTCGCGAAACCTGGCGTCGCGTTCTTCCAGCCTCCGAAGTCGTTGTAGAGAGTCATCGAGGCGTGCAGACGGGTGGTCAAGGCGACGACCGCGCCTGCTGCAAGGAGAGTCAAATTCAGTTGGTGCGGTCTCATGGTCATGACTCCTCCTGGGCAGCGGATGCCGCAATGTGCATGACCGACTCCGCGGTGAGCGCCACCTGCTCTCCAGAGGCGCCCTGAGCCCAAGTCGCCAGCGCGTCGAGTGATCCGAAGCCGAGAGTCGATGCGCCCCATATGAAGTCAGCGAGGTCGATGCCTCCTCCGCCGACCAGACTCTGGCTCTCCTCCTCGCAATGCTCGCAAGGAAGGCGAACCGTGCAGAAGGCAGACTCCGACCAGGACACGAGCACGGTCGAGAGGTCGTCGCCATCGACGATTCGGTCGCAGTTCAGGTCGCTGGCAAAGCTGTGGGTCGTCGTGCTCGATCCGTAGGCCTCGATGTGCAGGTCGCGGCAGCCGCTCACCCCATCACCCGGGGACCAGAGGAAGGCGTGGACTTGTCCCTCCGAGTCGACGAAGCCACCCACGATCTGGGCGAGATCGTTGATGCCGAGACCGTTGAAGGCGGTTCGAGTGGCCTTGGCGAGGGGGTCCGAAGCGATGCCGAGGGTGCGGAACGAGCCCGACGTACCTCCGATGTTCCCGAGGTCGACGATCCGATAGTGCGGACCTGGGAGAGCGCCGCAGACGGAAAGGCCCCGAGGAGGAGTGTCGCCCCCATCAGTGGGACGGTCAGGCGGCGATGGCCTCGCCACGCAGTGTCAGTGGGCGGTGGGCGGGATGATCCATGGACTACGTCTCCAATTTCCGGAGCAGCTCGAAGTTATTGGGCCCTGCCGCGAGCGCGGCGAGGACGTTCGAACGCTTCTCTCTCTCAGATATGCCGTTTCAGTTCCGATCCTGCGCGCGATTGAAGATTTGTTGCCAGATCGCGTGACCTTGCCTCACGCCGGTGGTCGTTCGGCCGAGCTGGTGCTCGGCGGTCCAAGGGGGGCGATGGGACGGGTGTGAACGGACTCACGCCATCGGACGGTTGGCCGAGCTGGTGCTCGGCGGTCCAAGGGGGTGATGTGACGCGTGTGAACGGACTCACGCCATCGGACGGTTTGGCCGAGCTGGTGCTCGGCGGTCCAAGAGGGGTGATGTGACGCGTGTGAGCGGACTCACGCCATCGGACGGTTGGCCGAGCTGGTGCTCGGCGGTCCAAGGGGGGCGATGTGACGGGTGTGGACGGACTCACGCCATCGGACGGTTGGCCGAGCTGGTGCTCGGCGGTCCAAGGAAGGCGTGGCCGCGTTAGACTTGCCCGAATTGCGCACCGGCTCCGTCTGGGCGCGCGAGGTCCCCGCGATGTCAATCAACGGCTGGAATCCGGAATTCGTGGAAGCAATGCACCGTCAGTGGCAGGCCGACCCCGCGTCGGTCGATGCCCGATGGGATCTCTTCTTCAAAGGCTTCGACCTGGGCCTGGAGCGCTCGGTCGCGCCGACCGGGACCGGCTCGGGTGACGCGCCTGCCGCTGGCGCCGTTGCGCCGACGGCGCCAGCGAGCACTCGCGAGGCGGCGATCACCGACATCGCCCACACCAAGCAGGGCAAGGTCGACTCGCTGATCTATCACTATCGCGACATCGGCCATCTGGCCTCGTCGCTCGATCCGCTCGGCACCGTGCGACCCTTCCCCGAGCAGCTCACGCTGGAGTCGTTCGATCTCACCGACGCCGATCTCGAAGAGCGCTTCGATCCCGGCATCCTTCCGCTCGAGAATCCCGCGCGGCTCGGCGACATCATCGAACTGCTCGAGGACACCTACTGCCGCAACGTCGGCGTCGAGTACATGCACATCCAGGATCGCGAGAAGCGCCGCTGGCTTCAGCGGCGGATGGAGACGACCCGCAATCGACCCACCTTCAGCAACGACGCCAAGCTGCATCTCCTGCGTCAGCTCGCCAAGGCCGACGGCTTCGAGACCTTCCTCCAGCAGGGCTACGTGGGCAAGAAGCGCTTCGGCCTCGAAGGCGGCGAGTGCCTGATCGCGGTGCTCGATCAGTTCATCGAGCTCTCTCCAGCCAACGGCGTCGAAGAGCTGGCCCTGGGCATGGCCCATCGCGGGCGGCTCAACGTGCTGGTCAACATTCTGCGAAAGAGCTATGCCCAGGTCTTCACCGAATTCGACGAAGCGTGGACCGAGGACTTCCTCTCCGGTGGCGGCGACGTCAAGTACCACCAGGGCTACAGCAGCGACTGCACCACGACCAGCGGCCACTCGGTGCACCTGACGCTGGCGGCGAATCCCTCGCATCTCGAGTTCATCGGCTCCGTGGTCCTGGGCCGCGCCCGGGCCAAGCAGCGGCTCCGCGGCGACACCGCCCGAGAGCGAGTCATCCCCGTGGTGATCCATGGCGACGCGGCGATGCCCGGGCAGGGCATCGTGGCGGAGTGCTTCAACATGATGCGGCTCGACGGATACACCGTCGGCGGCACGCTCCATGTCGTGATCAACAACCAGGTCGGCTTCACCACCAATCCGCGGGATGGCTTCAGCGGCCGCTACTGCACCGATCTGGCCAAGATGGTCGACGCCCCGATCTTCCACGTAAACGGCGACGACCCTGAGGCGTGCGCCTGGGTGGCGCGGCTGGCGCTCGAATACCGCCAGGCCTTCAAGAACGATGTCGTCGTCGACCTCTGGTGCTATCGCCGCCACGGGCACAACGAGACCGACGAACCCTCCTACACGCAGCCGCTCCTCTACTCGCGCATCCGCAAGCAGAAGGCCGTGCTTCAGCGCTACGCCGAGCAGCTCGTCTCCGAGCATGCGGTGACCCGCGAACAGGTCGATGCAATCTCGATCGAGGTCTCGACGGCGATGAAGGAGGCCCAGGACACCGCCAAGGCCCAGCCGGTCGACCCCGCCGTCGATCCCTTCGCGGCCCGCTGGGCGGGACTTCAAGGCAAGTACTCCTTCGATCCGGTGCATACCGGCGTCGACCGGCAGCATCTGATCGAGATCGCCCGTGAACTCGCTCGGGTCCCCGAGGGTTTCACCACGCACAAGACCATCGAGAAGCTCCTCAAGTCGCGGGGCGGCGCCGTCGAGCGCGACGAGCCCATCGACTGGGCCCTCGGCGAGATGCTGGCCTACGGAAGCCTGCTTCTCGAAGGCCACCCGATCCGGCTCACCGGTCAGGACGTCGAGCGCGGCACCTTCAGCCACCGACACGCGGTGGTCTTCGACCAGGTGACCGGCCACGGCTACACCGCCCTCAACCAGCTCGGGCCGGGACAGGCTGGCTTCTCAATCCACAACAGTCCGCTCACCGAGGCGGCCTGCATCGGATTCGAGTACGGCTACTCGCTCACCGATCCGCGCATGCTGATTCTCTGGGAGGGCCAGTTCGGCGACTTCGTCAACGGCGCTCAGGTCCTGATCGACCAGTTCCTCGCCTCGGGCGAGATCAAGTGGCAGCGCTACAGCGGCCTCACGCTGCTGCTGCCGCATGGCTACGAGGGTCAGGGACCGGAGCACTCCTCGGCGCGGCTCGAGCGGTTCCTGCAGTTGTGCAGCAACGAGAACATGCAGGTGGTCTACCCCACCAGCTCCGCCCAGATGTTCCACCTGCTGCGGCGGCAGATGAAGGTCGACTTCCGCAAGCCGCTGATCGTGATGAGCCCCAAGAGCATGCTGCGGCTTCCCGCGGCGACCTCGGCGGTGCGCGAACTGATCGATGGTCGCTTCGAGATGGTGATCGACGACCAGAACGTCGCCCAGGCCGGAACGCCAACCAGCGTGAAGCCCGCGGCGATCCGGCAGATCATCCTCTGCAGCGGCAAGATCTATCACGAGCTCGCCACCGCCCGTCTGACCGCCGGGCGAACCGACCTGGCGATCATCCGCATCGAGCAGCTCTATCCCTTCCCCGAGGAGCGGCTTCGCGAAGTGCTCGCGGCCTATTCCTCCAAGCCTGAGATTGTCTGGGTTCAGGAGGAGCCCCGGAACATGGGCGCCTGGCGCTACATGCAGGCGATGCTCCGGGAGCGCCTTGAACTCGACGTGCTCGGCATCTCGCGGCATGCCAACGCCTCGCCGGCGGCGGGAAGCAGCAAGATGCACGCCCAGGAGCAGGAGAAGATCATGATCGAGGCAATTGGGCTGGGCGCGACCAAGGTCAAGTAGGCGAATTCCGACGGTTCGTTCCCCGCCGGGCGCGACCGGGCGCGACCGGCCCCCACCGGGGCGGGCAGCCGCGCCACGCACCCCCTGCTACCCTGCGATTCACATGCACCGGATCACCGTTCCAAGCCCCGGCGAATCGATCGCTGAGGTCACGCTCGGGAAGTGGCACAAGCAGGATGGCGAGTGGGTCGAGAAGGGCGATCTCCTGGTTGAGATCGAATCCGACAAGGCCACGCTCGAACTCCGCGCCGACGAGGCCGGCCGCCTCTCGGTGAAGGCCAGGACCGGCGCCGAGCTCAAGGTCGGCGCCGAGGTCGGGTCGATCGATGCCGCGGCTGCGAAGCCAGAAGGAAAGCCCGCGGCGAGCGCGAACTCTTCGGGCGCGAGTGCCCCTGCTGCGTCATCCAGCGGCGCCGCCCGCTCGCTTGAGCCCAAGCCTTCACCGTCCGCGGCACCCGCCCCTGCCGGCGACGGTCAGCATCGGGCGACGTCGGTGGCCAAGAAGATGGCCGCCGACAAGGGCGTCGATCTCGGCGGTGTGACCGGTACCGGTCCGTCCGGCCGGATCACCAAGGACGACGTGATTGCGGCCAGCAGCCAGACGGGTGCCCAAACGGGGGGACAATCGCCCGCAGCTCCAGCGCCGGCTTCGGCCGCGAGCGCAACACCCGCAGTGAACACTTCGGGCGGGCGCGGCGTCCGCCGCGAGCGCATGACCAAGCTGCGGCAGCGCATCGCCCAGCGACTCGTCGAAGCCCAGCACACCGCGGCGATGCTCACCACCTTCAACGAGGTCGACATGACCGAGGTGATGCGGCTTCGCGACGCCCACAAGGAGGCGTTCGAAAAGCTCCATGGCGTCGGTCTCGGGTTCATGAGCTTCTTCGTCGCCGCCTGCGTCTCGGGGCTGCGCCGTTATCCGCGGGTCAACGGATCGATCGTCGGTGACGAGATCGAGTTCCACGACTTCTGCGACATCTCGGTGGCCGTCAGCACCGACAAGGGGCTGGTGGTTCCGGTCGTTCGCAACGCCGAGGGGCTCTCCTTCGCCGGAGTGGAGAAGACCATCAAGGAACTCGCCCTCCGGGCCCGCGACGGCAAGCTCTCAATCGACGAGATGACCGGCGGCACCTTCACCATCACCAACGGTGGAATCTACGGCTCGCTGATGTCGACGCCGATTCTCAATCCACCGCAGTCGGCGATCCTGGGGATGCACACGATCAAGAAGCGGGCGGTCGAGGATCCCTCGAATCCGGGACAGGTCGCCCTGCGAGCGATGATGTATCTGGCGCTCTCCTACGACCACCGCATCATCGACGGGGCCGAGGCGGTCGGATTCCTGGTCCACGTCAAGAACGCCATCGAGAAGCCGGAGCGGCTGCTGCTGGGGCTGTGAGGGGTTCGAGCGCTCCGTAGCGGCCTCCGGCCGCAAGCACTTTGAGCGCTCCGTAGCGGCCTCCGGCCGTAAGCACTTCGAGCGCTCCGTAGCGGCCTCCGGCCGCAAGCACTTCGAGCGCTCCGTAGCGGCCTCCGGCCGTAAGCACTTCGAGCGCTCCGTAGCGGCCTCCGGCCGCACACTCGCTCTGGCGGGGGTAGCGGTCTGTGCCGAGGGCCGATCGTGCGCAGTTCGGCATGATTTGCGCGGTGCGGGACGGCCGCTCGATACGCTTGGCTCATGCGTCTGATTCTGATCTGGTCGCCGGTCTGGGCCGTCGTGCTCGGAGCAGTCGTCGGTTCCGGCTTTGCCCAGAACTCCTCGCGACCGCTCGTGCCCGCAGGGTTCCAGCTTCAGGAAGCTGCCGCGACGGCAATCGCCGAGCCCTTCCTCAAGGAGGGTGAACGACGCGATCTTCGCATTCGCCACGGCGTGTGGGACGAGCGCGATCTCGACACTCCGGCGCGGCAGGCGCTGGCCGCAGTCGCCACCTGGAACTTCGATCACCCCGCGCTCGTCGACGAGAGCGTCCCGCCTGAACTCCGCGCCGAAGCGAAGCTGCTGCGCGGTGACGTCGATGGCGCCCTCCAGCTTCTCGAGGGGCTCGACTCCATCCGGGCGATGCGGCTGCGGGCCGAAGCACTGGAGCTTGCCGGTCGTTTCGCCGACGCCGATCTCGCAGTCGAGCCCGCGTCGAAGTTCCTCACCGCCCGCAAGCTCGACGATGCCGACGAACTCGTCGATGGCGTCCTGGCGCTGATGGTGCGAAGTCGTGTGCGCGGACAACCGGCCCGCGACTTCCAGACCATGCTGACCCTGCTCGGGTCGGCCCACCAGGATCTGGATCGACTCAACTGGCGGGCCCGTCTCGTCGAGGCGGAGCTTCTTCTCGAGAAGGACAACTTCCTCGAGGGGATCACCGCCCTGCATGAAGCCCTCGACCTGAACCCCCGGGCCAGCCTCGCCTGGTCGCTGCTTGGTCGCACCGCCCTCGAGCGCTTCGACTTCGCCGGCGCCTCCACCGCCGCCGCGGCCTTGCGACGGATCAATCCGGCGCATCCGCTGGCCGACGTGCTCGCCGCCGAGTCGAGCCTGGTTCAGGACGACCCCGAGGCCGCGGCAGCGCTGATTGTCCCGCTTCTCGCCCGCGAGCCGCGCCTTCGCGACGCCCTTGCCACCGCCGCATCGATCGAGGGCGTTCGCTACGACAACGAGGCCATGCAGAGGGCCCTCGCCGCATTCGATCTCCTCTCGCCCGGTCATCCGATGGCCCACTTCGCGGCGGGCAGGCATCTCTCGCTGCAGCGGCAGTACGGCATCGCCGCCGAGCTTCTCGACGAAGCCGCGCGGCGTCTTCCCAACTGGCCGCCTCCTCTGATTGAACTCGGGCTCCTCGAGATGCAGGCGGGGCGCGACGACCGGGCCCGACAGGCCCTCGAGCGGGTGGTCTCACTCGATCCCTACAACAAGCGGGCCGCGAACAGCCTGCAACTCCTCCGCGAACTGGTCACCTTCACCGAGATCGAGTCGAAGCACTTCCTGATCCGTTATCGCCCGGGTGTGGACGAGGTCGTCGCTCGGCTGATGCCCGACGCACTCGATGCCATGCACGCCGATCTGGTGGCTCGCTTCGATCACGCGCCCTCTCAGAAGACAGTCATCGAGCTGATGCCCGATCACCAGTTCTTCAGCGTGCGGATCAGCGGCATGCCCTGGGTGCACACCATCGCCGCCTGCACCGGACCGGTGATTGCTCTGGAGGCGCCGCGCGACGGCCCGAGGCATCTTCACCTGGGCGCCTTCGACTGGTTGCAGGTGCTGCGGCACGAGTACGTCCACACCATCACCCTGAGCCAGACGCAGAATCGCATTCCCCACTGGCTCACCGAAGCCGCCGCGGTGAGCATGGAGACTTCACCGCGCCGCTACGACACCTGCGCCATGCTCGCCCACGAGTGGCGATCGGGGACGCTCTTCGATCTCGACGAGATCAACTGGGCCTTCGTCCGACCAAAGCGACCCCAGGACCGTTCCCTCGCCTACGCCCAGGGGGCGTGGATGGTCGAGTTCATGAACCTCCGCTACGGCACCGATGCGGTGGTGCGACTCATCAATCGATACTTCGAGGGCGTGCGCGAGGAGCGGGCGATCCCCGAGTCCCTGGGACTCTCGCGCGAGCAGTTCCTCAAGGAGTTCCTGGTCTGGGCCGGCGAGCAGGTGAAGGCCTGGGGCATGGATCCCCAGCCCTCGCTTCTCGAGCTGACCGATCGACTGCGCAGTCAGGACCCGACGCTTTTATCGGCGATGACATCGTCGCGGACTGCGCGGCTGGAGGCGGTGGCGAGCGTTCTGGCCGAGCGCATCGGCGAACCACGTACCGGCCCGCCCACCCCCGGCGAAAGCACCGTGCCGACGGCCGACGTCTGGCCCGAACTCGATCGACCACAGGTCGAGATCGACGACGAGACTCTTCTCGCGTGGCGCAACGAGTTCCCCAATCAACCCGATCTCATCGAGCTCGCCCTGCGACGAGGCGATTTCGGCGCCGAGCGCGTCGATAGGGAGACCCTCGCCCTGCTGCGGCGGCTGATTGCCGTGCGCCCGGTCGATCCGTATCCCCATCGTCGACTGGTTCGGCACTTTCTCGCCGCCGAGCTCCCCACGGAGCAGGCCCTGGCGGCGCCGCATCTGGCGTTTCTCGACCAGTTCGAGGACAAGTCCGGCGTCTACGCCCTGGAGTTGGCGCGGCTCGAACGGGATGCAGGTCGGCCCGAGTCGGCGCTCACCCACGTGACCAAAGGCGTGCGTGTCAACGGCTACGACGCCCCCACCCGCGAACTCGCCGCAGCCATCGCAATCGAAGCCGAGCGTCTGGATCTGGCCCGCATGCATCTGGAAGCCCTGATCCTGCTCGAGCCCGACCGGCCGATCCACCGGCAGCGCCTCGAAGCGCTCGCGCGGCTCGAGGCGGCGCGGAGTGCTCCGTAGCGCGCACCCTCGCGCTCGGTGCCACGCCGTCGCCGTTGGGTGGCACGCACAAAGGGCGTCGCGCCCGCAGAAGCGAGTGTCGGCCCGGAGAGCCGAACGGAGCGCTCAAAACGCCCTGATCGCCCACCCAATCGGAAGCGCCGCGACGCCCTCGACGGGAACGCCAAGCTCGCGGGCCGCCCGGATCGACCAGTGCGGATCGATCAGGTGAGCGCGCCCGATGAGAACGATGTCGGCCTTGTTCTCCTGGATGATCTCGTCGGCCTGCCGCGGCTCGGCGATTCCGCCGACTGCACCCGTGGCGATCTCCGCGTCGCGGCGGATCTCTTCGGCAAAGGGCACCTGGTATCCGGGTCCCGTGGGGATCTTCGCGCCGCGGGTTGCCCCGCCCGAACTGCAATCGATCAGATCGACGCCTGCTCCCTTCAGCTCCTTGGCCAGGCGCACGCTGTCCTTGATGGTCCAGCCGCTCTCGACCCAGTCGCTTGCCGAGAATCGCACGAAGAGCGGCAGGGCTTCGGGCATCACCATCCGCACCGCCGACACCACCTCGCGGAGCATGCGGGTGCGCCCTTCGAAGCCGCCGCCATACTCGTCGCTTCGCGTGTTCGTGATCGGCGACAGGAAGCTGTGAAGGAGATAGCCGTGGGCGGCGTGGATCTCGATCACGCGGAACCCCGCGGCGAGCGCTCGACTGGCCGAGGCGGCGAACTGGGCTGTGACTTCGGCGATCTCCGCCGCGGTGAGGGCGTGTGGCGCCAGGCCGTCGTCGTCGGCGGGATACTCGAACTTCCTGCTGGTCGGACCCACCGGCACCCATCCGTCGTCCGGTCCACCGCTGCCAGTGGGATGGATGAAGGCATTCGACTTCCGGGCCCACGGACGAGCCCGCGAGGCCTTGATGCCCGCGTGGGCCAACTGGATTCCGGGAACAGCCCCATGCTTCCGCATGAACTCCGTCGTCCGCAGCAGGGCCTCGATGTGCTCGTCCTTCCACAGCCCCAGATCGTTCGGCGTGATCCGTCCGCGCGGTTCGACGGCCGTCGCCTCGACCATCACCAGGCCCGCGCCGCCCTTGGCAAAGGCGCCCAGGTGCACGAGGTGCCAGTCGTCGGCGAATCCATCCTCGCTCGAATACTGGCACATCGGCGAGACGGCGATGCGATTGCGGAACTCGATTGAGCGAAGTGCGAGCGGCGAGAAGAGATCGGCCATGGGAGCGGAGGGTACGACGCGATGGCCATGCAAATCGCCCCGCGCCGCCGAGCAAACTCGGACGGCGCGGGGCGGAGTCTGTCACAACCGTTCGTCTCGTCTCGGGCGCCAAGGGGCGCGGGTTGACGAGAGGGACGCCTCGATCACTTCAGGCGATCACCGGAAGCGATCACTGGCGGCAATCACTCGGGGCAGACGCCCCACGCGAGAAGCAGTTCGCCGAGGTCGGCGCCATCGACCTGGCCGCTGCCGTCGAAGTCGGCCGAACCGGGGCCGCCCCACTGAAGGAGGAGTTCACCGAGATCGGCACCATCGATGACGCCGTCGAGGGTGATGTCGGCCGGGCATGGCGTGGACTCTTCCACGCAGGGAACGATGGCCGGAACCGAGCAGCTTCCGGCGGGCTTGATCAGGAAGCCGAAGGCGTCGGCGGCAGTCCAGCCGCAGAGCCAGTTGCTCGTGGTCGAGAAGCCGCCGCGATACTGGGCGGGGGTGAAGAAGCCGTCGTTCGGGGCGGTGCCGACGCTGGTCGCGGCCGGCGAACCGACCTTGGCCCGCGGATCAAGGCCGATCACTCGGATCTGGGTGGTGCCACCCTTGGTGACCGGCGCGGCGCGAACGATGGTGTTGATCGGCTCGTTGACCACGTCGAAGCCGGCGATCAGCACGTTGTTGTTGGAGGGAACGAAGACGCTGCGAAGATTGGCCTCGGTGTACGCAACCGGAGAGAGATTGCGGAAGAAGACGCTGTCCTTGATCTCGGCGAGGTTGCCCGAGGTCTGGGCGGTGTACAGGCTCGCGGGATTCGGGCAGGCGTTGACGGGCGAGTAGGCGTTGAAGGGGGTGGCCCAGGTGTCGGCCCATGAGAGCGTGCCGTTGAAGCCGTATCCCTGGCTGCCGTCGCCGTCGAGGTTGTCGAAGCTGACGGCGCGATCGCCGAGGTCCATGAAGATGCAGTTGCGGTACTGCACGCGGGCGTTGTCGCGCCACGCGGTGCCGTGGTCGCCGGCACCCGGCACCGGCTGACCGATGGCCGTGAAGTTGTAGATCGCGGCGGTGGTGACCGGCTGGGCATCCGAGTTCTCGGCGCCGTCCATCTCGAAGAGGTTGTCGCCGACACCCGAGCCCTGAGCGGCGTTCAGGCTGTAGCCCTGAACGATCAGGCCGAACTGGGCCTTGCCGCGCCAGCCCTGATCGCAGTCGAGGCTGTCGTCGCCGATGTTCCAGATGCTCACGTACCTGAGGTTGACGGTGCCGCCCCAGATCTCGATGCCGTCGTCGACGTTGTTCATGATCTCGACGAACTGGATGTCGGTCTCGCGACCGATGCCGCCGAGCGACAGGCCGTTGAGCTCGTTCGCCAGTCCGACCACGCGTCCGCCGTAGCGGATCGAGAGGAACTGGATGCAGCCGCTGTCGTCGTCGTCATCGCCGCCGCCGTAGAGCACCTTGGTGTCGCCGGGGAACTGGGCCGTCAGCCCCTCCATCGGCGAGCTGTTCAGGGCGTTGCAGGAGGCGGTGTTGCCGGCTTCGAGCGAGTCGCCGACATAGGCCTTGCCCATGATCGTGAGGTTGCCCCACTCGTTGGCCGCTTCGCGCCACGAGTTCAGGGTGTCGTTCTTCGAGGTCATGATGACCGGGGCGTTCGCGGTGCCCTGAACGAAGATCTTGGCGCCGCGGGTGACCGCGAGGCTGCCGGCGCCGTTGACCGTCGGGGTGCTGGCGACCAGTGTGCCCGCCTCGATGGTGAGCGTCGCTCCCGGCAGGACGTAGACCTGCGTCTGAAGGTCGTAGACGTTGTTGGCAGTCCACGTCGTGGACACGGCGATGTTCTGATTGACGATGATGTTCGCGCCCTGCGACGCGGCGGTGACGACGGCGGCGGCGATCGCGCCGACCACTGCTCTCTGGCTGCTCATGGATCTGCTCCCTTGCGGATTGACAATGCACATTCGGCCGAGTCCTCGCTCTGGTAGCGCGGAACCTCTCGACCGGGGAGCACGCTACAGACCCAATGTGTGCATTCGGTTCGGTCGGCGCGAGCGTTCGCCGATCACCGGCCGGCAGCGGGCGGCCTTTGCGCGATCTTCATCGTTCCCATGAAGGGATCACACGTGGCACCACTAGTTTCACGCCCCCTGAGAGAAGCCGCACGCCCCTTTGGCCTTCCACGCGCACCGTCATGAACACACTCTGCTCTCTTCTGCTCCTGGGATCGGGGCTCGCCGCGCTCGCGAGCGGTCCCGCAATCGCCGCAGCCGGTGCATCCCGCCCCGTCGCCCCAGTCGCGCCTTCGGCGGAGACTCGCTCGGCGCCGGTTTCGACCGCGGACGGAATCAACGCGCGGCTCCTCTCGATTGCCCAGGAGGTCGCCGGCGCCATTCCGATCGATCCGCACGTCAAGGATCGCTCCCGCGCCCAGCAGCAGATCTTCGAGACTCGTCTCGCACTTGGCGACCTCGCCGGGGCTCGGGCTTCGATCGAACCGATGGAGACATGGCGACGAGGCTTCGCCTTCGCCACGCTCGCCAATGCAGCCGCCCGGCGGAATGACCCAGTCGAAGCCGAGCGGATGCTGGACCTCGCCCAAGCCGAGGCCGCCGGCAACGAGGAGTGGCGCCGCGACCGCATCCTGATCGAGATCGCCAAGGTGCGCGAGTTCCTCGGGCAGAGCGCGCGGGCGCGGGAACTCGAGACCGGTGTCGACCCTGCGGAAGCCGGCAAGGTCGACAGCGTGCGAGTTGAACTCGAGTCAGCGGAGAAGTTCGACGAGCGCATGCAGTCGCTCGATGCAGTCATCGCCACCCGCGCCTTCGATTCGACCAAGTCCGCCTGCGACGCCTTGATCAAGATGCATCGGCGCTACTTCGGCGACACCGAGCGGCGGACGCGCACCGAGCAGAGCATCCGAATGGCTGCGGTGCAGCTCCCCGTGGTCGATCAGATCGGCCTCCAGTTCGCGCTCGCCGCGAACGCCTCTTCGGCCCGCGCCTTCGTCGCCGCCACTGCAAACCTCGACGAGGCCGCGAAGCTCTTAGACGGGAATCGCTGGCTTCCCGAAGATCGCCTCCCGCTGCTGGCCCGCCTCGCGGAAGAGCGGCACGCCGCCGGCCAGACCGAGGCGGCCGCGTCGTGCGCCGCTGCGGCGCTGGCGTTCTACACCGCGGAGCGCCCGAACATCGTCGACGTCTTCCGGGCCGCCGCGCTGCGGCCGCTGGCCGAGGCGTACGCGGCAATGGGGGACCGCGCCGCGGCCCTCGCCGTCTACCGCCTCGCCGCCGAGGACGGATCGCTCAATCCGAATGCCCGTCCGAGGGCCCTCGACCTCTCCGCGACGTGCTGCTCGATGGCCCTGCATGCGGTCGAGCCCGACGCCGAACTCTGGGAGACGCTGCGCGAGATCCAGCGGCGACTGGGTCCGCCATGGTGACAGGGACCCGCGCCTGGGGGGTGAGCGTCGTCGTCGGATTCGTCGCCAGCGCCGCCTCGGCCCAGCAGGTCGGTTCGATCCGCGGCGTGGTCATCGACCGCGACTTCGATGCCCCGCTTCCCCTGGCCACGGTCACCATCAGCGAGACCGGCGCCAAGGTGACCGCGTCGGAACAGGGCAACTTCGTCTTCGCCGATCTCCCGCCGGGCCGATACACCCTGGTCTTCACCAAGGACGGTTACGCCCGCGAGCTGAAGTCAGACGTCATCGTGACCGGCGGACAGCTCACCGAAGTTGACGCGTCGCTTGCGGGCGACTTCGCCGAGATGGAGGAGTTCGTCGTCGAGGACCTCCAGATCGGAGGTGCGTCGGAGACGGGCCTGCTTCGACTTCGCTTCGAGAGTCCCGCGCTTCTCGACTCGATCGGCTCGGAACTGATCAGTCGGGCCGGCGCGAGCGACGCGGCCGCGGCGCTGCGACTGGTCTCGGGCGCCACCGTTCAGGACGGCAAGTTCGCGGTGATCCGCGGCCTGCCCGATCGATATGTGAGTTCGCAGTTGAACGGCGTGCGGCTTCCGTCTGCCGACGAGGACAAGCGGGCGGTCGAGCTCGACCAGTTCCCCTCCGCGATCATCGAGAGCGTGCAGGTCAGCAAGACCTTCACGCCGGACCAGCAGGGAGATGCGTCAGGTGGCGCGGTCAACCTGATCCTCAAGGGGATCCCCACCGAAACCATCCTCCAGTTCAAGAGTCAGGTCGGCTACAACAGCCAGGTCTCCAACCGCAGCGACTTCCTGACCTACGAGGGAGGCGGCCTCAGCTACTGGGGCGACCACGACCAACCCCGGGACATCCAGCCCGTCGGCGAAAACTGGGGCGGAGCGGTCGGCGTGTCCCGCGGTGATTCACCGCTCGACTACAAGTGGTCCTTCGACGCCGGTGGCGCCCTCGACATCGAGGACGGCGTCAAGGTCGGCGGATTCTCCAGCCTCTTCTACGAGCGCGACAGCGCCTTCTACGACAACGGCATCGACAACTCGCTCTGGGTCGAGAATCCCGGGGCGCCGATGACGCCCCAGTACACCCAGGGGACGCCGGAGCAGGGCGACTTCAGGACCAAGCTCTTCGACGTGACCCAGGGATCTCAAGAGATCCAATGGGGATGGCTCGGCACCGCCGGTGTCGAAACCGAGAACCACCTGATCGGGGCGACCATCCTCTATACCCGGGCATCCGAGGACACGGCGACGCTCAGCGAGGACACCCGCGGCAAGGCCTTCTTCTTCCCTGGCTACGACGTCAACAACCCAACCGGTCCGGGCAACACGCCGGAGGAGCGCGGCGCGGCCCCCTTCATCCGAACCGAGACGCTCGAGTACACCGAGCGCACCACGCAGTCGGTCATCTTCAACGGCAAGCACACCTTGCCGCTCGAAGAGTTCGGCTTCGAGGACGCGGTGATGTTCCAGGCGCCGGAGCTCGACTGGACCATCGCCAACAGCAGCGCGAGTCTCAGTCAGCCAGACAAGCGGCAGTTCGGCTCGATCTTCCTTCCGGCGTCGCTCAATCCAGGCTTTCCGCCCTTCATCCCGCCGTTTCCAATCGAGGCCGAGCACACCCAGTACAAGCCCGACGCAAACTTCCTGCTCGGCAATCTGCAGCGCACCTTCAAGGAGATCGACGAGGACTCCAAGCAGGTCTTCGCCAACCTCAAGCTCCCGTTCACGCAGTGGACCGAAAGCGACGGCTACCTCAAGTTCGGGGTCTTCGACGATCGCGTCACCCGTCGCTACGACCAGGAGAGCTTCAGCAACTTCAACGAGACCTCGGCTTCGTTCAAGGCCCCGTTCGAAACCTTCTGGAGCGCGGCCTTCCCCGGCGAAGACCACCCGATCACCGACGGGCCGCCCTTCATCGACGTCGACTATCGCGGCGAGCAGAACATCCGGGCGACCTACGCGATGGCGGATCTCCCGCTTTCGTCGTTCCTCAACGTGATCGGCGGGGCCCGCTTCGAATCGACCGAGATCGGCATCGTCAACATCCCCGAAGAGGATGCCACCTGGTTTCCGCCGGGCTCGAGCACGGGCGTCACCCTCAACCCCGGCGACGCCGACGTCGACCTCCAGCAGGACGATGTCCTGCCGTCGATTGGCATGGTGGTGAAGCCGCTCGACTGGATCACCGTCCGAGGCTCCTACAGCGAGACGATCGCCCGTCCCGTGTTCAAGGAACTCACGCCGATCCAGCAGCAGGAGTTTCTCGGCGCCGACATCTTCGTCGGCAATCCGGATCTGCGGCTCAGCAGCCTGAAGAACTACGACATCCGTCTCGATCTGACGCCCTTCGAGGGCGGCCTGATCTCGGGGTCCTACTTCTACAAGGACATCCTCGATCCCATCGAATACGTGCAGCGCGTGGCGGGCTTCACCTACACGACTCCGGTCAACTACCCCAAGGGCACCCTGAGCGGCGTCGAGCTCGAGATCCGTCAGGATCTCGGCACCTTCTGGGAGCCGCTTCGCGGCCTCTCGCTCGGCGGCAACGCCACCTTCATCGAGTCCGAGGTCTTCCTGCCCGACGACGAGGTCGCAATATTCGCGGGTCCGGCCATCCGCGTGCCGCTCGCCTCGCGGGAGATGACCAACGCCCCCGAGTTCCTCTACAACCTCTTCGCGACCATCGACTCGCCCGACACCGGCACGCAGCTCGGGCTCTTCTATACCGTGAAGGGCGACACGCTGATCGCCGGCGCCGGCGAGTCCGATGGCAACTTCGTCCCGAGCATCTTCACCACCGAATTCGGCACCCTGAACTTCACCATCAGCCAGAAGCTCGGGGAGTTCTTCAAGCTCACCTTCCAGGCCAAGAACCTGACCGATCCGACCTTTGAGGAGGTCTATCGCTCCCCCGCAATCGGCGCCGACGTCATCCGGCGCTCGTACACCTCGGGCATTGATCTCTCGATTGCCATCACCGCCGAATTCACCTTCTGATGCACCTCCGCCCCGACCGGCAGTGACTCGCGACTCTCACACGGAACCACTCATGACCCACGCCGACATCCACAACCACCACGCAGATGGACCTCCCCGCGCCAGCGACGGGCGCGGGACGACTTGTCGACCCCGATTGGCCATGCGAGCGCTCCCGGTGGCGGCAGTGCTCGGGTGCGCACTCGGCTCCGGGGCATTCGGTCTCGGCGCGCTTGGCGCCGCCGACGACGGGCTGGACAGCGCCCGCGCCACGCTCGAGAAGTGGGTCGAGACCCGTCGCGTGATCTCGCAGGAGAAGCTCGCGTGGGCGACGAGCCGCGAGACGCTCGCCGACCGCATCACGCTCGTCGATCGCGAGATTGCGACGCTCCGGACGCGAATCGCCGAGACCAGCACCAGCGTCACCGCCGCCGACACCCAGGGTGCCGGGCTTCGCGATCAGAACGCTCTCCTCAAGGGGGCCTCGGCGTCGTTGAAGGATCTGATCACCACGCTCGAGGAGCGCACCAAGCAACTGCTTCCTCGACTGCCCGAGCCCATCCGCGAGCGGGTGAAGCCGCTGAGTCAGCGATTCCCAGACGATCCGGCGACTTCCACCACGTCAATTGGCGAGCGCTTTCAGAACGTGGTCGGGGTGCTGAACGAGATCAACAAGTTCAATGGCGAGATCACCCTGGCCAGCGAAGTCCGGCAGCTTCCCGACGGCACCTCCTCCGAGGTGACGGCCCTCTACCTCGGCATCGCGCAGGGCTATTACGTCAACGCCTCGGGCACGATCGCGGGCGTGGGGACGGGCACCGGCGACGCCTGGGGCTGGACGCCTGCAAACGAAGCCGCCCCGCGCATCGCCGAAGCCATTGCCATTCTCAAGAACGAGCAGGTCGCCAGCTTCGTCAAGCTCCCAATCACCGTCCGCTGAACAGAGCCGAGCACATCCATGACGATCATCCGCACCGTTGCGATCCTGCTGACCTTCATCGCGCTGAGCGCACCCGCCCAGGCCCAGACGGAGTCGTTCTCGTCGGCCTCGACCACCGCCCAGAAGCAGCTCGAGGACGCCCTCGCCGAACTGACGGCGCTCCGCGAGCAGATGGCGGCCGAAACCCTGCCCCTCAGCCGGCAGTTGAGCCAACTCGAGAGCACGCTCGTCGAGGTGAGGCTCGAGTATCAGGCGACCGCCCGCGAACTCGACTCGAGGCTTCTCGATCTGAGCAATCTGCGGAACGAGATCAAGTCCCGCAGCGAGGAGTCGAGCTATCTCTCGAATCTCCTGAGCGAGTACATCCGCAACTTCGAAGCCCGCCTGCACATCGCCGAAGTGCAGCGCTACCGCGAGCCGCTGGACTCGGCGCGGCTGGCGCCGGAGAACACCAATCTCTCCGAACAGGAGGTCTTCACCCTTCAGGCGGCACTGCTGGCCACGTCCCTCGGGCGGCTCGAGGACGCCTTGGGGGGAACCCGCTTCGAGGGCACCGCCATCAACGGGAAGGGTCTGGTCACCCGCGGTTCATTCCTGATGGCCGGTCCAGCGGCGATCTTCCGCTCCGCCGACGGAACTGAATCGGGAACCGCCGAGCAGCGGCTCGGTTCGCTCGAGCCTGCGCTGGTCGCCTTCGGCGATCCGGTCGATGTCGCCGCGGCCGCGCAGCTCGTGGCCAGCGGCGAAGGCACGCTGCCGCTCGACCCGACACTCGGCAACGCTCACAAGATCGAAGCGACCAAAGAGACCCTGATCGAGCACATCAGGAAGGGTGGCCCGGTCATGATCCCGATTCTCGTCCTCGCGGGTCTGGCCCTGCTGGTGGCCCTCTACAAGTGGTTCGCGCTGCTCCTCGTGCGCGCTCCGTCGAAGCGGCGCATCCGGGCCCTGCTGCAGGCGGTCGCCAAGAACGACCACCCGGGCGCCGTGCAGGAAGCCAAGGCCGTGGGCGGTCCCTCCGGGCGGATGCTGACCGTCGGTGCCGAGCACCTGAAAGAGCCCCGCGAGCTGATCGAAGAGGTGATGTACGAATCGCTCCTGATCACCCGACAGCGTCTCAATCGACTGCTTCCCTTCGTCGCCGTCAGCGCCGCGGCGGCCCCGCTCCTTGGGCTGCTCGGCACCGTGACCGGCATCATCAACACCTTCAAGCTGATCACCGTCTTCGGCTCGGGCGATGTGAAGACCCTCTCCTCGGGCATCTCCGAGGCTCTGATCACCACCGAGTACGGCCTGATCGTGGCGATCCCCTCGCTCCTGCTTCACGCCTTCCTGTCGCGCAAGGCTCGCGGCATCGGCGACCGGATGGAGCTGGTGGCCATGGCGTTCCTGAATCAGGTCTCGCGTGCCGAGAGCCGTCGCGAAGCTCGGCTGCCGGAGACGCCCTCCGCCGGATTCATCGCGGCACCGCGCGACAGCGAGTCGATGCGCACCGAGACCGCAAGCCAGGTTCGTCAGATCCTCGCGGAGATGCTGCTTCCCGGCCGCGGCCCCAGCCCTGCGGAGACTGCCGCGACCATCTCCCCGGGCCGAGCGAGCGCCGAGCCATGAACCTCTCCTCGATCCTGAGTCGCGTGGTGGGCCTGTGGGAGCAGGCCCTGACAATCGGCATCGCCGGTGGCTGGGCCATGCCCGCCATCGCCGTCGTGGCCGTGGCCATGGCGGCGCTCTCAATCGACTTCCTTCTTCGCTTCGGCGCCAAGGGGTTTCACAAGGTTCCGGAGCGTCGGTGGCGGCAATGGATCGATCAACCCGATGAGCGCCGCGGGGCGCTTGGCGAACTCTTCGATCAGCTCGACAGCATGAGGTCGGTGAAGGAGTCGGCGGCGTTCTTCACTCGACTGCGAGCCCTGGAGGTGGTGCCCTTCGAACGGGATCTGAAGATCGTGAAGGTCTGCGTCGGCGCCGCCCCGCTGCTGGGTCTGCTGGGAACCGTCACAGGAATGCTGGTGACCTTCGGAGCCCTGGCCGCCGGCTCGGGTGGCGAGAAGACGATGGCCCTCATCGCCGGGGGGATCTCGGAAGCCCTCATCACCACCGAGACCGGCCTGGTGGTGGCGCTTCCCGGGCTCTTCATCCAGTACTTCCTCGCTGGCCGCATCGACCGCATGAAGAGGTTCCTCGCCCATCTCGAGGCCGTGTGGGGCCAGACGATCCACCGCCGCGCCCAGGCCACGCGGTCCGAGGACCAGAGTCGACACCAGCGGGCTGCTGCGGCAGCTTCCACTCACTGAACCGAACCACCGAGACACTCCCATGGGACGCTTTCGAGACAGCCAGAGCGATGACAGCGGCGACGTGGGTGTCGACATGACCCCGCTCATCGACTGCGTGTTCATCCTGCTCATCTTCTTCATCGTCACCACCACCTTCGTCGAAGAGACCGGGGTCGAGGTCGACAAGCCTCAGGCGGCCTCGGCGTCGCGGCTCGAGAAGACCAGCATCCTGATTGCCCTGACCAGCAAGGGTGAGGTCGTCTACGGCGGCAAGGAGATCGGGATCAGCGGCGTGCAGCCGCTGGTGAAGCGGATGCTCCAGAAGGAGATGGTGCCGGTGATCGTGCAGGCCGACACGGCATCGCAGTCGGGCCTGCTCGTCCGCGTGATCGATGAAGCCAAGCTGGCCGGTGCCGAGAAGGTCAGCGTCGCCACGAGCCGGACCACGCGATGAACGACCTCGAGCGATCATCGAAGCAGCCGTCTCTGTTGCGGCGCATCGGGCACGTGATCGTCGTGATCACCGGTGCCATCGGCTTCGCGATGGCGCTCTTCCTGGTGCTCCCGCTCATCGAAGCGATTGCCAAGCCTCCGGACTCCGCGCTCCTTGTGCAGTCCCTGGATGTCGCCGACCTTCCCCCGCCGCCCCCGCCGCCGGAGGAACCGGAGGAGGAGGAGGAGAAGGAGCCCGAGCAGGAGCCTCCCAAGCTCAACGAGTCCGAGCCGCCGATCGATCTGAGTCAGCTCGAACTGGCGCTGAATCCCGGCGCCGGAGGCGGCTCCGGCGACTGGCTCGCCGGCGACTTCGGCGTGAAGCTCAATGCCGTCGCCAGCAGCACCGCAGACGTCGATGCCCTCTTCTCGACCTCCGAACTCGACCAGATGCCTCGAGTGATCCACCAGCCGGGACCGACGCTGGATCGGAAGATCCGGGAGAAGGCCCCAGGCACCGTCTACGTGATCTTCGTCGTTGAACAGGACGGCCGCGTGCGCGACCCCAAGGTTCAGCAGTCCAGCGACCCGATCTTCGAAGGCCCCGCCCTCGCGGCGGTCAAGCAATGGAAGTTCGAGCCGGGCAAGCGAAACGGCGAACCCGTCCGCTTCCGCATGCGCGTGCCCATCACCTTTCCCAAGTCGAGATGACCATGAAGCTCGCTCTCCTCAGTCTTTCGTTCGTTCTCGCCTCCCCCATGGCGATGGCCTCTCCGCAGGATGCGGCGGCGGGCTCTGGCTCTGGCTCGTCGTCGATTGCCCCGATGCGACTCGATCCGGTTGAGCTCCAGATCTGGAACGATCCGATGTTCCAGAAGCAGTTCGTGCAGAGCTACTCCGCCGAGACGGAGATCGAACCGAAGGTGGATGAGAAGGAACTCAAGCAGATGCAGAAGGTGCTCGAGCTGATGGCCGCCGATCAGATCGAGAAGGTGATTCCGATTGTCGAGAAGCAGCGGGCCGAGGGCGGAAGCGCCGTCTTCGACTTCACGCTCGCGAACATCCACTTCCAGCGCGAGCAGCTCGATCAGGCCGTCGCCGCCTACGAGGCCGCCATCGTCAAGCATCCGAAGTTCCGCCGGGCGTGGCGCAACCTCGGCGTGATCCGGATGCGACAGAGCAACTTCGAGAAGGCGGTGCCGGCGCTGACCAAGGTGATCGAGCTCGGCGGCGGAGATGCGGTCACCTATGGACTGCTCGGCTTCGCCTATTCGAGTCTCGGAAACGATCTCTCCGCGGAGTCGGCCTATCGCATGGCCATCCTCCTCGACGCCGAGACCATCGACTGGAAGATGGGGCTCGCCCGCAGCTTCTTCAAGCAGCGACGATTCGACGACGCCGTGGCGATCTCCGAGATGATGCTCGAGAGGCAGCCCGATCGCGCCGACCTCTGGATGCTGCAGGCCAACGCCTACATCGGTCTCGGCCAGCCGCTCCGCGCCGCGATCAATCTGGAGCTCGTCGATCGGCTCGGTCAGTCGACCGCCGACGGCTTGAACATGCTCGGCGACATCTACATCAACGAGGGGCTCTTCGACCTCGCGGTCGCCAACTACATCCGGGCGATGGAGAAGGACGCGGGCAAGGGACCCGAGCGGGCCATCCGCGCCGCCAAGGTGCTCGCGGCGCGGAGTGCGCTGGTCGAGACGCGGAAGATGATCGAGGGCATCGAGACCGCCTTCCCGACGCAGATCACCGAGGCGGATCGCAAGGATCTGCTGCGGCTCCGGGCCCGCATCGCCGTCGCCGAGGGAGCCGGCGGCGAGGAAGCCACGATCCTCGAGGAACTGGTCTCGCTCGATCCCCTCGATGGCGAGGCCCTCATTCTGCTCGGTCAGCACAGCGGGCGCGGCGGCGACATCGAGAAGGCCGTCTTCTATTACGAGCGGGCAGCGGCGCTCGAAAGGTTCGAGGCCGACGCCAAGGTGCGGCACGCCCAGCTTCTCGTCAGCAAGGGGCGGTACGACGAAGCCCTTCCGCTCCTGCGTCGGGCCCAGACCGTGCGGCCTCGCGAGAACGTCCAGGAGTACCTGCAGCAGGTCGAGCGGGTTGCGAAGAACAAGTGAGCGTTGGCCGGAACTTCGCCCGACGCGTGAGTCGGACGGCAGGCTTCCGTTTCGGTGAGCAGCCGATGTTCGTTCCATCGGCTCTCGCCGCCGAGATTGGCGGAAGTTCTCGGCGCGACGCCGCGGGTCTCCTCTGAGGGGCGCGCGAGCCTCGATCACTCGAGCAGTCGCGCCGAAAGGAGGTTCCATCCATGTGTCTGTCTGCCACCGGTGCGCTGTTGCGCGCCCATCGTTCTCGCCGCCGCACCGCCAAGGTCGTGGCGCTCTCACTCCTCGCCGCCGTGGTCGGAGGGTTCGGTCTCACTGAATCGCTGCTGGCCTGCGGCGGCACGCCTCCGCCACCGGTGTGCGGTCGAGCGACCACGCTCACCAAGGCGCCGCCTCCGGTGATTCTGGTTGCGCCTGGCGGTGGCTTCGTCAACTTCCCGGTGACGGTCGGGGTGTGGCGATCGGGACCATGTCCACCGCCGCTGTTCACCACCGTGTCGCTGTCGATCAACTGCGCGCCACCGCCTGGCGCCGGTGGCGCTGTCGTCATTCCAACGCCGACAGCCGGTTCGTACACCGCCCTCGTCCCGGTCTTCATCCCCGCGGGACCACCGCGCATCTGCACGGTGACTGGTACCGCCACCACGACCTGGTTCGGAGGGGCCACCAGCAGCGGCGTCGGCGACACTGTCTTCTGCGTGGCCGAGCCGTCACCCAGCGATCCGAGCGTGCCGCGCCTCGATCTGACGCTCCTGACCGATCCGGTCCGCTTCGCCCATCCCGGCGATCAGCGCACCCATGTCTATCTGCTGACCAACAACGATCCGACGAACGGGGTGACTGTCACGCTCAGCGCCGACAGCGAACAGTCGGCGCGACTCGGGACCGGCAGCGGCGATCCCTCCGGAAGCGGCAGCGGGGTCTATGCGATCTCCGATCCCGGCATCGGCGACAACTTCCCAATCGCCTTCGTCGAGGACCTTCCGCCGGGACAGTGGCTTCCGCTTCCGGCCGATCCGCTGCTCTTCCCGCCGCCGACGATTTCCCGAACGATCACGCTCGCACCGGGTGACCAGAAGTTCGTCCAGATCGCCCATCGATCGTGGGTGATGTGCGCCAACGGGTCGTGCGCGGAGAGTCGCGTCACTGTCGCCGGCCAGTTCGCCGACGGCACCCCTGCGCTGGCCTGTGGGGGCGCCGGCCTCGTGGCCGACGTCACCGTGCCGCCCGACTTCCTCTGCCCCGACGGCGGCGCAGCCGGCCCGGTCATGCCTCTTGGCAACGATCTGGCGACGCAGATTGCAATGCCCTCGCACGTGATCGCCTCGGGAATCATCGTCGAGCAGTGCAACATCGTGGGCCAGGGGCCGCTCCTCGAAGAGCGCACCTCGGGACCGCTCGATGATCTGGGCTTCCGCGGACGCATCCACACCACTGCAGTTCATCCGGTTCCCGGCCAGCCCGCAGCCATCGTCGGCCAGCCGGTCAGTGCCGCAGCAGTGATTGCCCTGCCGCCCATCGGAGGCAACTCCACCTGGAATCTCGTCGACTTCATGATCGTGCCCGCGCACGGCGGAGCGCCCGACAACTACTTCCTGGTGAACGCTCGTTCCAAGGTGACCGGTCCGGGGATCCCCGCCACCCTCGACTCCTTCTTCGACGTCTTCTTCGCCGTGAGTCTCGACGGCATCAGCAATGGCCTGCATCGCCAGGGCCGGATCTTCCCGAACTCGATCATCGTGCAGGAGATCGGACCGCAGACCTTCTCGGTCAACTTCACCGGGACCTTCGATCCCGTGAACCAGTTGCCGCCGACGATCCAGCAGGTGACGGTGAATCTCGATGCCCAGGCCGATGCATACGGGCTGGCCATCCAGATCAAGAACCCCTGCCCTGCCGATTTCGACGGCAACGGAACCGTCGACGGCGCCGATCTCGGTGAACTGCTTTCGCAGTGGGGCGGCGGCGGCTCCGCCGACCTGACCGGCAACGGAACCGTCGACGGCGCGGATCTCGGCGAACTCCTGAGCGCCTGGGGTGACTGTGTGACGTGATTCGACCGCGCCGACCCGCGGGCCGCGGTGCGCTGATGTCTCGCCTCCTCCGGTGGCCGCTGAATGCAGGCGGCACCGGAGGGGGCGATTTCGTCAGCCAATCGCCGTGCGGCGGCCAAACGTCGGTGTCACCGCAATCGGGGCCGCAGCCGGCGGCAGGACGGCCGATGCCTGAGTCGTGAGTTCGTCGAGCCGGGCTCGCGTGAACGACTCGAGTGCCGGGCGCAGTGCCGCAACGTCGCTCCCTCTCGTGGCCACCACTCGCAGAAGCGGACCGATCGACAAGGCTCGCTCGAACAGGGAGATGACCGGCCCCAGGGTGAGCGCCGCCTGCCGGGCAATCGGCGAGCGGCGCGGCCCTGTCCCCCGCCCCTCGATGACATCCTCGATGCCCCCGTACTGGCCGGTCATGAAGGCGTGAAGTTCGAGCTGGTCCATCCCGTAGACCGATTCGACGGCCAGCGGGACCAGTCCGCACCGCGTGAGCAGTCGGGCAATTGAGGTGCGGCTGAAGAAGTTGATGTGTCCGGGCGTGTAGGTCCCGCCGTACAGCCACGAGAGCCGCTCGCGCAGGATGCGCACGGAGGGCGAATCCAGATTGGGAACGGTGAGGATCACCAGGCCGCGTTCATCGAGCAGGTCGACATGAGCGGCGAGCGTGCCCGCCGGGTCGACGAGGTGTTCGGCGGTCTCGAACATGGAGATCACGCTGAAGCGCCGAGCTGCGTGGGCACCGTCAGGTCCAGCGCTCCCTCCGCGAAGCTGCGTGCGATTGCTCCCGACGTCGAGTCCGCGACTGCGGCAGGAGGCCACCGACTGCGGCTCGACCTCGATGCCCGCCGCCTCGAGGCCGCGCTCGCGAGCGACTTCGAGCGAGTACCCCATGCCGCAGCCGATGTCGAGCAGACGTCGCTCGCGTCCCACCATCGCGGCCAGGAGTGGTTCGAGAGCGTCAAGCTCGCTGCGGAAGCGCGCCCGATCCGCCTCGGCTCGTTCGGGCGTCTGGCGAGCCCGCACGATCCGCGACTCGAGGGACCGATACTCCTCGCTGGCGTCGATCAGACGCGAGAAGAGCCGGTAGTCGACCTCGAGCGGCACGAACCACGTTCCGCACTCCTCGCAGGCGTGATAGGGATAGCCGTCGAAGCTGTTGAAGAGGTGGTGGTGACGCGCCTCTCCGCACGCCGGGCAGTCGCGGGCCGGCAACTGTCCGATGAGCGGGGCTCCGATTCTGCGGAAGATCCGCACCGACTCGAGCCAGTCGGGAAGATCGACGACGGCGAAGGGTGGGAGGATCGGCTCGGCCTCGCCGCAGGGCTCCCGCAGCGAAGACTCGGACGCAGCGATCTCGCGGGCGAGCCCGGTGAGCCCGTTCGCGGTCATGTCCATCCACGCTTGCATGCCTGCCGGAAGCATCGAGGTGACGACTATACCGGCGGCGTGGCGCGGTACTCGTCGCCTGCTCGGGCCTTGGCCAAGTCTTGACGGAAACGTGAAGACGCATGTCGCCGGGGTCGAGTTGGTACCCTCTCCCTCCCCCTGAATTCGCCGCGACTGGCCCGCGCCAGCGCGGTCACCTGCTGCGAGGCCGCCTTCGTGACCATCAAGACATCTCCAACCGAGTTCCTCGTCGAGGAGATCCTGACCGAGGAGTTCCAGACCGGCGTCCGTACGTCGCAGCCCGATGGCGCCGGTGGCCATGCCCTCTTCGTCATGAAGAAGTCCGGCGTGACGACACCGCAGGTCCTCGGCGAGATTGCCCGGCGGCTGAAGGTGCCGAGTGGGGCCATCGGTCATGGCGGTCTGAAGGATCGACACGCCGAGACCACCCAGCACGTCACAATCGCCCTGACCGGCGGCATTCGAGGCGCCGGGCCGCGATCGCTCGACCAGCGCGGCTGGCGGCTCGAGCGGCTCGGCTGGACCGATCGACCGATGAGTACCAGCGCGGTCGCCGGCAATCGATTCACCATCGTGATCCGGGATCTGGGGGAGCGCGAGGCCAGGAACATGGACCGCGCCGCCCAGCTCCTGGCGGTCGAGCCACAGCGCCTTCGGGTGGTCAACTACTTCGGCAACCAGCGTTTCGGCGGCGCCGAGAACGATCGCGAGCTGATTGCCCCGCGGCTCATCCGCGGCGAGTTCGAGCGAGCCCTCAAGCTGGCCATCGCCGCACCCAGCCGTCGCGATCACCGCGATACCAAGGCCCAGCGCCGCCTGATCTCGGAAGGATGGGGCGCGTGGGCCGAGCTTCTGCCAAAGCTCGAGCGAGTCCCGGAGCGGCGGGTCATCGAGCATCTGGTGACGAACCCCGACGACTTCCAGGGGGCCTTCCGTCTCCTTCCCTCCTTCACCCAGGTCATGGCCATCGAGGCGTACCAGTCGCTCCTGTGGAACGCAGTCGCGGCGAGGATGGTGGTCGGGGCGTGCGCCGACCTCGGTGAAGTGGTCGTCGCCGACGATCCCTGGGGCGATCTGGCCTTCCCGGCGGCGACGGCGATCCCCGCCGAACTCGCGGAGATCCGCGTTCCGCTCCTCACCCCGGACGTTGTCCTCGAGGCTCCGTGGGACCGCGCCGTCGAAGCGGTGCTGCGCGACGAAGGGGTCGCGCTGACCCATCTGGTGGTGCCGGGGGTGGACAATCTGCGGTTCCCTTCGGGCTCGCGACGCCTCTTCGTCGACGCCGATGAGTTCAAGTTGAGCGCGCCGCAGCCCGACGACGCCAACTCCCGCGGAATCCGGGTGCGCCGTACCGCGACCTTCATCCTGCCAAGCGGGGCGTACGCGACCGTCGTTCTAAGGGCCTTGGGACAGTGACGAGGGCCTCTCAGAGAGTCGCAAGTCGTTATCCAGAAGCAGCTTGACGAATCTCGCTGAAAAACGGCGACGATTTGGCGGGCCACCCCAATCGACGGTTAGCGTCCGTGACGTGTGCGCCCAGTCTGGTCGAGAAGGGACCTGGTGGGTTGCGAAGGCCGAATGAGATGAGGTCCTCCGTATGGAACTCGGCGTGCGTGACTCCTCCCAAGCGGGACTGGGGTCGCAGCGTCGTGGCAGGCTCAGAGGAGCGAGACGATCCGCGCAAGCCGTGATGGCTCCCGGCGGAGCGTCCTTACGCGTGGTGCGGTGCGTGGTGCACCGTTCGACTCTGGGCAGGCCGACGGGCGAGATCTCGATTGCAGCGAACCGTCGCTGGACCCCCTCGGGGTTCGCGACGAACACGCCACGCCGTGCTGCAGACCACCGGAGGGGGGTCGGGCACGCGGAACGCGGAGACGCCGACCGCACGCCGAACTCGAACGAGTTCGGCGTGGCTTTTTTGCGCCGGCTTTGCCGGCTGGGTGCGTCGGCTGGGGCCGACGCACTGCGGTCTGCCGCGGCGCGGCACGCTTCTCTCGCTCGGCACGATCGACGCGGCGCAGGCGAAGCCGGAGCCGCTGATCGTGCCGAGCTCAAACAGGTGCCGCGCACGCGGCACACCTCAGGAGTCGGCGCAGCCGACCTTCCCTCCTCTACTCCACCTTCCTCACCCCCTCGACCAAGGCAAGCGCGGCGAGGTTCCTGGGCGCGATGCGACCGACGACGAGTTTGAATCGCTCGTTGCGGGCGTCAATTGTGAGGCCCTCGGCCTCGATCCCCCGGAGCGTCGACCGGTCGAGCGAGCCAAGCAGCACTCGCACCTCGATCGCGCCGTCGACCACCGCGACCTGCGGCTCGTTGGCCACCATGGCTGCCAGCTTGTCGTGATCGATCAGCGCATGGCCGGGATCCTCGATGGCGACGACGGCGGCGAAGAGTGAGGGCGCCAACACCGTCCGCAGCGCCCGGAAGCGGGCCGTGCGTTCGAAAGCGTCAGTCGGTTCTCGAAGTCGCTTTCGATCGGCCTCGGCCATCGCCGTGGTGCGATCAAGTTCCGACGCCGGCAGCCCGTGTTCCGCCCGAGCCATGTTCAGCCACTGCTCGAGCTGGCGCTGTCCGCGCGGCGAGGCCGCGAGAATCAGGCACGGACCGAAACCGACAGGCGCCATCTCCGGCTGCCCTGAGAGAGCGCCGTCGCCGGAGACCGCTGGGCTTGCCATGCTGGCCAGCGCCCGGACGAGGACCGGCGCGACTTCGCCGCTCGAGGCGCTGGCCGCGGAGACCAGATCCGCGCAGGGATGGACGAGTATCTGGGCACGCTTCACATCGCGGCGCTGCCCGGCCTCTGCGGCCTTGCGGCGCGGCTCGGGAAGCGCCACACCGGCCGCGAGCGCAACCTGATCGAGAAGGCGCTCGACTCGAGTCATGACCGCAACCGAGTTGGACATCAGAAGGGCGCCGGCGGCAATCGTGACGATGCCTTCTCCCCCGCTCGCCCGCCAGCTCCCGGGCTCGACCAGTTCGACGGCGTTCACCAGCCGCATCGCTCCATCCGCCGAGTCGTCGGTGGCGAGCAGCGCTTGGATATCGACCAGCCGCGCCCGGGTCGCTCCGAGCTTGACATCGCGCGGGCCTCCGCCGGACCGCTCGCCGAAGACCTTCCGGAGTTCGGCCAGAAGCGCTGCGATCTGGCCGTGGACCTGCGTGGTCGAGCGGATGATCAAGGCCCCGTTCAGGCTTCGAAGGTCGCTCACGGTGCCGCCGTGCACGCTCCAGCCTCCGGCATCGATCAACGCCATGATCGCTGCGGCCAGTTCAAGTTCGCGGCGTGCCGTCGCCTCGGCGTTCGCTCCGGGCATGGCGGTCAGATCGCGAACGTCGTAGACGACCAATTCGGCTGCGGCTGTTTCGTTCGGCTCCGCGGCTCCGACTCGCTTCTTCACTGACTCCGATCGAGGGCCGGCGACATCGGTCGAGGAGAGATTCGACAGCGCTCGGACGAGCTCCGCCTGCACCTGCGCCGCGGAGGCGGCGGTCTCGACCGACTTCGGGACCGTGCTGGCCACGCGGATCGCAACTGCTCCACCGGCCTCGACCAGCTCGACCGAGTTCGGAGGCAGTTGGCGCATGCTCGGCATGAGCGCAATTGCCAGGGCCGCCCCGAGTCGCGACTGCTCGAGTGTCGACAGCTCGACGAATCGTGGGGGAATGGCTGACGCGAGCAATTGCGACAGGCGAGTCCCGTCATCTTCAGACTCGAATCGAACACCCAGGGCATCCGCCTCGAAGACGTAGTGGGTTCCAGGATCGCTCGATGGCGCGACGATGTGCAGCACGTCCGCCTGATTGTCACGGTCAGCGGTCGGCACCTGCACGATGCCGCGAAGCTCACGCCCGAGCGCCAAATGCCGCGGCGCGTTCCCTGGGTCGTGGGAATCGCGTGGAGCCGAGCCGCTCGGAGGCAGTTCCCCCGATGTGGATGAGGCGATCCCGCCCGCCGCGCTGGTGCCACCGATCAAACCACCTGTCGCCGCTCCGCCTCCGACACCGCCGTTGCCCTCCTGAGGCGCTCCGCCGCGACCACCGCGGGGTCCGGGCGTTTCGGACAGCGGGATGATCGCGAGCACCTGCGCATCGCCCGAGGCAGCTCGGCCTGAAAGGCGTGGTGCGGCTGCCCCTGCTGCAAGGCGAGGCTGCAGAAGAAGGGGATCCTGATTTGCCTGCTGCGGCGGCGCCGCACTCGGAGCCGGAGCCGGAGCCGGAGCCGGAGCGGGAGGCGAAAGAGGCGACGGAGCGCTTGGCTTCGCCGGAGCGGGTACCACCGCCTCGCGCCCGGCCGCCGCACCAGCGATACTCGTCCCACCTTGCGGGGCGGCATCCCGCTCTTCCTTTGCAATGGGCACGCGGCCGGTCGTCCCAGCGCGGCCGAACCGCAGGTCCGAACCCTTCACCACAGAACTGCTCCGACCCACCGACCCGCGAAGCCGACTGGTCTCCTCGCCGAGCCTTGTGGCGAACGCCGGCGTCTGCGATCCCCGGTCGTTGAAGAAGCTGTCCCAGCGAAGCCCCTGGGGAAGTTCGATGGGCACCGCAACAAGCGTCGGTCGCCCGCCGAGAGTCATGCGGGCCTTCTCGACCGCAACGAAGCTCGTGAACGGCGTCATGATCGAGAACGTCTCGCCGAGGGCGATGACCTGGCGCTTCACCTCTTCCGGCACGTTGCCCTGCTCCACGGCCGCGCCATGCGGAGCAAGCGTGCGCTCGACCATGGAGCGGGCCCAGAGCGCCGGAAGCGCATCGTTGCCCGCGCTGGTGCTGCCGCGAGGGTCTCCACCGTGTGCAGGCAAGGCAATCGGAATCGTCCGTTCGAAGGGCCCCGCGGCGGTCCGTCCGGTGACGGTGATCGTGCCTGAGCCGCCGCCCGCATAGCGGGCGTGGAAGACCAGCGGCTTCACGTCGTAGAGATCGGGAAGCAGCCCCGGCGCCGTCGAGGGCGTGCCTGCGACCAGATCGAGAAGTTCGATGCCGTCGCTGCGAATGGCGATGTCGGTCAGCACCGGGCTCTGAATGCGCTTCGTGAAGCGCTCGACCGCGGGATCGCCCTGCTCCGCAAGCGTCACGAACTCGCACTCGCCGCGCCCTGCCAGAGCCAACTGCTCGAGCAGGAAGCGATTCACGCTGTTGCCGATGCCGAAGGAGAAGACCCGGGTGGTGCCGGCGTTGTCGCGAACCGCCTGCACGATGCCCTGATCGTTTCCGACGAAGCCGTCGGTCAGGAACATGCAGATCCGCATGCGACCGGCGGACTCCTTCCCCGCGAAGGCCACCTCGCGGACCGCAAAGAGCCGCTGGCCCTTTTCGGTGAGCCACTGACCGGTCAGCCGCAGATTCACGCCCTGCGGATTGAGGATCGTCGGCAGCTCCATCGAGAGTCGCAGCGGCAGCGCAACCTCGGGACCGGCCCGGAGCACGAAGCGATCGCCCTGCTGTTCGATCGAGGAGAACGGCACCACCACGGTGACGCTCCGCCCATCGGCCGGCTGGTTCGCCAGGCTCAGTGGATCGAGCGACCCGCCGGCGCCGCCCTTCTGCACCAGAGCCGCTTCGATTGCCTTCATCATCTCGGTGCCGCCGCCGCTCCGACGATCGGTCAGGAATGCCTGGGCCGCAGCGCGGTTCTGCTCGTTCGCCGGTCGAGGCTCGGGCCACAGGACCTTGGTCTCTCCGGCGAAGGTGATCATGTTGAAGGTGTCGTCCGGGCGCATCGAGGCGATGGCCTTCGACATCACTTCCTTGGCCTTGTCGATTGGGAACCCGTTCATCGACCCCGAGGTGTCGAGCACGAAGATCAGTTCGCGGGCCCGCGACTCGAACACTTCGCTGCGTGGCGGCGGATTCAGAACGACGGTCACGAAGCCCCCGGGGCGTGGAAGCAGCGCAGACAGATCACGCTGGTTCTGCCTCGAAACGTCGGCGAGCACTCGCTCGCTCGGGGTCATGAGGCGGCCCTCCGGCAGCACGATCTCGAAGGGTGGGCGTGGTGTCGGCTGGCCGCCGACCCAGGTCGCGGCCCGCGGATCGGCGCAGGTGAAGACGCCTTCGCTGATCCCCGTCGCCGTCGTGCGCCAGCTCAGGACGAAGTCGCGGTTCAGGATCTCCTTCTGATTGCGAAGCGCAATCGTCGCCACTCGACCCTCGAGAGTCGTGGCCACTTCGTGCAGTTCGCTGCGGACATCGACGACTCCGGGTCCGCCCGTGTCGATCCGCACGGTGAGCGAGACATCGTGTCCGGCGCGCATCGGCGGCCGCGTCGGCATCGGGGTGATCCGGGCCGCATCGGGCACCTGATCGGTGCCGGACACCACTCCGGTGCCTTCACGCCCGGGAACGGGAGGCGGGCAGAAGAACCACCGACCGTTGAGCTGGCCGCAGGTCACGCCTGCGGCGTCGACGTAGAGCTCGCCGCGCTCGCCGGAACCATCGAGATTGCGGGCGACGAAGGTCATCACTCGGCGGATCTGCTCGCGCCGAGCCGCCTCCCACCACGCCGCCGCGGGCGATTCGATGGCAACCGCGCCTTCAAGAGCCTCGGCCACGGCGCCGGCGGTGAGCGGCAGCGACTCGCGCGGACCATCGACAATCGACTCCGCGCCGGTCAGTTCGACGATCTCGACCGTCCCTGGAGCAATCCGCACCAGCCCGCGCCGGGCGGTGAAGAAGGGCGGCAGATTCCGCGGCAGCGGCGAGCGATACCCCGGGATGTATCGCGGACCGACGACCATCGGAAAGGCAATCGACGAGACGCCATCACGGCTCTCAAGCATCTCGATGTAGACGATCCGCACCTCGACCGTGGCACCCGGTTCGATGTTGGCGATGCTCTGGGTGAAGATGTTGGGGCGCTCCTGTTCGAGGAGACTCGCCACATAGCCGCTCTCCCGCGCCGCCTCGTAGATCCGGCGGGCTGCTTCGCGCTCCTTGACCTCACCCACGACCACGCGATCGCCGACGGTCATCGTCATGCCATCGACTGCGGCCCGATGGCTCATCGGGAAGGTGTAGACGGCCTCGATCTTCTGCGGATACGAGTTGGTGTAGGTCTGCGTGAGGGTCACTCGGCTGAAGTGCCCGGCCACATCGATCCTGACGTCGGTGTGCTTGAGCGGGCATGGACCGAGCACCGTGCCCTGTTCGTCGACGGCCTCGAGTCGACCGCCGTCGGGGAGCTGGAGCACGCTGGGTTCGGCCTGGGCGGTCGAGTTCGTCAGCGGCACCAGAATGGTGAAGAGTCCGACGACCAGAAGCAGGCACGCCGCGGCCCGCACGTAGGAATGCATGACGATCCTCCGGAAGAAGGCCCCGGTGTCGCTCGGGCGCACACCTTCGAACTGCAAATGCGCGGTGGTGCCGGCGCTCCGCGACGAGGCGACGACCGCCCGCCCATCCGAGGCATCGGAGGCAGGCAACTGGCTGATGGCCTCGAGCAGATGGTCGCGACGGGCCACAGCCCGGCCGGCATTGCGCTCGTGCCACTCGCGCAGGAGCGAATCGAGCTCGCCCATCGAGAAGGAGTCGGTGGCTCCGGACGAAGCGGGCGTGGTCTGCGCCGCGGGATTGCGGCGATTGGCGTCGTGGGTCAGATCGGACCTGTCGTTCCGGTCGTTCCGTTCGTTCTGGTCGTGCTGGTCGTTCTGGTCGTGCTGGTCGTGCTGGTCGTGCTGGTCGTTCATGGCGTATTCGCCTCCGGCATCAGGCGGGCAAGATGTTCGCGGGCGCGGGCGAGCAGCTTGTAGAAGCCGCTTCGGGAAAGCCCGAGCGACTCGCTGGCGGCCCGGATCGGATCGGGGTCGAGGTAGTACAGGTGAACGGCCAGGCGCTCGTCGTCGGGCAGCGCTTCAAGTGCGGCGTCGAGGCGGCTGAGCGCTTCACTGCGCAGACAGCCGTCGGCGGCGGCCGGGGCGTCGGCGTGGGGCGGCATCACGGTCATGGCGTTGGCCTCGTGTCTGGCGCGGCGCATTCCGCTTCGGCGGCGCTCTGCGCAGACTCGTCGGGCGATCCCGAAGAGCCACGAGCGCAGGCGGCGCGGATCGTCCAAGGTGTCGAGAAGTCGGTAGGCACGGATGAAGGTCTCCTGGAGAGCGTCCTCGGCCTCGACTTCGCTTCGCGGTCCCGGACCGGCGAATCGTCGACACAGGGACAGCACGACTGCCGCATGGCCGTCGTACAGACGCGCGAAGGCTGCGTGGTCGCCCGAACGGGCCGCCTCGATGTCGCGATGCTCGCGCAACGAGTGCTGGGTTTCGGGCGGCGGCGCGTCCGGCGCTGCGGTCGCGAGATCGCTCACCGATTGAGGAGTGGCCGCTCCCACCGGGTGGTCTCCGAGATTTTCACGACTGCCTCGAGCGGCCCGCGAAGGCGGTTCGGGGGACATCGGGCTGGGTGACGTGGGGTCGATGGCGGGAGACTCCTTCCCCGGGGCGTGGCCGCCCCGGCCGTTACCATCGCTGCATCATGGAGATTCTCTGGCTGTGTGTGGGGGTGGGCCTGGGCGCAATTGGCGGCGCCGTCATCGGATGGCTGCTGGCCGCCCAGCGGAAGGCCGTCGCCAGCGAGACCGAACGGGCTGCCCGAATGGCTGCGGAGACCCGAGCCGCCGCAGCCGAGCAGACGCTGGCCGCTGTTCGGGTCGAGCGCGACACGGCCGCCGAGACCGCTGGACGCCTGGGTCGCGACTCCGCCGCGCTTCGCACCGACGTCGACCACTGGCAGCGCATCGCCCTGGAGCGTCAGCGCGAGCGCGACGCGGTCGCCGCCCTCCTCGACAGCACTCGTGGCGAGCGCGACATCGCCCGCCAGGACGTCGCCACCCTGACCGAGCAGCGAAAGGCCGACGAAGCACGCCTTGCCGAGCAGCGGGGATTGATCGCCCGCAGCGAGGAGCGTCTTCGCGAGGCCTTCGACTCGCTCAGCGCCAAGGCCCTCGGGGCCAACAACGAGAGCTTTCTCAAACTCGCCCAGCAGTCCTTCCAGACGCTCCTGGCCGAGGCCAAGGGCGAAGGCGAGAAGCGCCACCAGGCCATCGGCTCGCTGACCACGCCGATCCGCGAACTGCTCGAGAAGCAGGCCCAGGCGATTGCCGAACTCGAGCGCAAGCGCGAGGGCGCCTACCAGAGTATCGACACCCAGATCAAGTCGATCGTCGAGCAGGGCACCCAGCTCCGACAGGAGACGGGTCGGCTCGTCACCGCCCTGCGTCGCCCCGAGCAGCGCGGCCGCTGGGGCGAGCTGCAGCTTCGCAACACGGTCGAGCTGGCGGGGATGACCGCCCACTGCGACTTCGAGGAACAGGTGCACGTCGCCGGTGGCGAAGAAGGCGCGCTGCGTCCCGACATGACCGTGCGCCTCCCGGGCGGCGGGCTGATCGTCGTCGACTCCAAGGTTGCCCTCGACGCCTATCTCGACTCGCTCCAGCCCGATGCCAATCGCGACGAGTGTCTCAAGCGACACGTGTCCCAGATCGAGTCGCACATCTCGCGACTTGCCAAGAAGGCCTATTGGGACAGCTTCGAGACGTCGCCGAAGCTGGTGGTCCTCTTCATTCCGCTCGAGGCGGCGCTCTCCGCGGCGTGCGATCTCGAGCCCAATCTGCACGCCCGGGCGATGGAACAGCACGTGCTGATTGCCACACCGACTCTCCTGGTTGCGCTCCTCCGCGCAGTGGCCTACGGATGGCGGCAGGAGGACGTGGCCAAGAACTCCCGCGAGATCGCCCAGGCCGGTCGTGACATCTACGACCGACTCGCGGTATTCGCGAAGTCGCTTGGCGCCGTCGGCAAGTCGCTGAGCAAGGCCACCGGGGACTACAACAGCGCCATCGGCAGCCTCGAGGCCCGCGTGCTCCCGGCGGCGCGGAAGCTGGCGGCGCTCGGCGCCGCGAACAACGACGCGCTCGAGTCACCCGCGCTGGTCGAGATCGAAACCCGACCGATCGTCGCCAGCGAACTGACGCGGTCCGACGAGTCTGAGGCGAGGACGCTGCCGGAAGCCACGTGACGCCACCGCCGCCGGTGCTCCACATCCACCTGGCGGCGTCACGCCTTCGTCGGTGCCTTGTCGCGGATCAAGGTGAGAACGACCAGCACCACGGCCAGCGCAAAGGCCAGGTGGCCGGCGATTGTGAAGGATGGAATCGCCGCGGGGCCGATGAGTGAATCGATGATCGAGTCGGGCGTCTCGAAGATCGCCCGAGTGTTCGCCTCGCTCGACGCCGCCGACAGACCGGTCCCGTAGCTGAAGAAGAGCCAGAGGACGACGATCCCCCCGAGGTGCACGGTGAGCGTCACCAGGGTCGCGGCGTGCGCCCGCCGGGCGAGGGTCCAGGTCGAGCTCTCGGCGATCTCGTCGAGTTCGATCTCTTCCGTCCGTGCCGCCCGCCGCAGCGATACGAACGTCGTCCGCAACCTCCACGCGCAGGCCGCCACCGCACCCAGCAGCACGAGGGTCGCCGGTGGGTAGAGCCGAAGGAGCTCCTGCGGCGAAATCAGTTCGCCGATCCATTTGGGAAGGATCGCCTTGAGCTTGTCGCCGAGCGCGGCCAGTCGTGTCTGCTCGGCGGCAATCTCCGCGTCCGACTCGACCCGCGCCTCGGCAAGCGCCGCCATCCGCGCCGCAGTCGAACGCTCCTGGTGCTGGATCAACTGCTGGCAGCGATCGAGCCAGCCTTCGGGGGCGCTGGGGACCTGCGGACCGCGGGCCATCGCTCGCTTGAGGTCGACCATGGTGTCGCCCTTCCCGCTGACCGTGCTGTACCAGGCGCCGTCGGCGACGAGTCGGGCCTTCCAGAGGGTCAACTGCTCCTCGACCGAATCGAGTGCGTCGGTGAGCTCCGGCACCCGCGCCGCCAGTTGAGGATTTTCGGAGAGATGCCGCCGGATGGGCGCGACCACGCTGCCGCGCATCGCTTCCGCGGCGTCCTCGATGGCGCGATCGGCGGCCTCGTCGGCACGGCCGGTCACCGCAGCCCGGATTGCGACTTCGCGAGCCGATTCATCGAGGGGCAGAAGCGTCTCGGCATCAAGGTGAAGTCGCTCGAGGGCGTCGAGGATGTTCTGGCTCCTCTCGATCTCCGCAGCGCTCGCGGCGTCGAGCTCGGAGTCGGGCCCTGGGCTCGCGGGCGCCGCCAGGTTCGGGATGGCCTGATTCGCGTTGATCGGACTCTGAATCCGTCGACGATCGTCACCCGCGTATGCCTGTGCGGCGGCACGCGACTCCCCGTCGGCGCGAAGCAGCGTCTCCCAGTCTCCTGCCAGCGACTGCATCTCGAGCACGAGCGCATCGCGACGCTCGGTGGAAGAGAACTCCTCGAGCGACCTGGCGACGCCGGCGAGCACCGACTGAAGCTGGGCAAGCTCCGCCGCAACCACGCTCTGCTCGTCGAGTCGGCTCTCGAGCGCGGTCACCTTCTGGGCGAGCTCGAGGGCCGCGCGAGTGGTCCGCTCGAGCGGCGCCAGCACGAGCACTGGAACAAGGACGACGAAGGCCAGGGCCCCCAGCGCCCAGCGGGTCATTCGGGTCTGGGCCTGCTGCCAGAGCAGGTAGAGCTGCTGAAGCCGCCAGGAGGGAGGGGCCACCATGGCGGAAGTATCGCCGCAATCGAGGAGGCTCGCGTCCTGGGCGCGTGATGAACCTTCGGAGCACTCCCGCCCCATACACTGGCCCCCTCATGAGTACCGCCGGTCTGCCCCGTCGCACCTTCGCGATCATCTCCCATCCCGACGCGGGCAAGACCACGCTCACCGAGAAGTTCCTGCTCTACGGCGGAGCGGTCGAGGCCGCCGGCGCCGTCACCGCCCGCAAGAATCAGCGAGCCACGACCAGCGACTGGATGGAGCTCGAGCGGCAGCGCGGCATCTCGATCTCCTCGACGGTCATCCAGTTCGACTACTCGGGCTACCGCGTCAATCTGCTCGACACGCCCGGTCACAAGGACTTCTCCGAAGACACCTATCGGGTTCTCACCGCCGTCGACGCGGCGGTGATGGTGATCGACGCCGGCAAGGGCATCGAGCCCCAGACTCGCAAGCTCTTCGAAGTGTGTCGACGCCGCGGCGTGCCGATCTTCACCTTCATGAACAAGTGCGATCGTCCGACCCGCGATCCTCTGGAGCTCCTTGATGAACTCGAGAAGGTGCTCGGGATCGGCGCCTTCCCGGTGAACTGGCCGATGGGCTCGGGTCCGACGTTCCGCGGCGTCTACGACCGACTCACCCATCGCGTGCATCTGTTCGAGCGGACCGTGCGCGGGGCGTATGCGGCGCCGGTCGAGGTGCGCGGCTTCGACGATCCGGTGGTGCGCGAGCGGCTCGAGGCAGACGTCTACGCCCAGTCCCGCGATGAGATCGAGATGCTCCAGGGGGCGGGCGAGACCTTCGACGAGGAACGGGTGCTGGCCGGTGCGGCCACGCCGGTCTACTTCGGCAGCGCCATGAACAACTTCGGCGTGCAGCTTCTGCTCGACGGATTCCTCGAGCATTCCGCGCCGCCGGGACCGCGCCGCTCGGTCGATCTGACCGCGGCCAGCGACGGTCGGGCCGAAGCCGACGGCCACGCCACCGGTCGACTGATTCAACCCGACGATCCGCGCTTCAGCGGGTTCGTCTTCAAGATCCAGGCCAACATGGACCCCCGGCATCGCGACCGCATTGCCTTCGTGCGCGTCGTCTCGGGCACCTTCACCCGCGAGATGACGGTGTTTCACGCGCAGACCGGCAAGCGCATCCGGCTGTCGAATGCCCAGCGCCTCTTCGGTCAGCAGCGCGAGACGATCGATGAGGGCCGCGCCGGCGATGTCGTCGGCATCGTCGGGCACGACGTCCTGCGCATCGGCGACACGCTGACGGAGGATCGTTCCATCGTCTTCAACGAGATCCCCCGCTTCGCTCCCGAGGTCTTCGCGTTTCTCCACAACACCCAGCCCGGCAATGTGAAGAAGTTCCGGCTCGGCCTCGACCAGCTCCTTCAGGAGGGCGTGGTGCAGATGCTGCTGATTGGAACCGGTCACATCAAGATGCAGCTTCTCGCGGCGGTCGGTCCGCTCCAGTTCGAAGTGGTGCAGCACCGACTGCGTTCCGAGTACGGCGCCGAGTCGCGGATCGAACCCTCACGATGGTCGCTGGCCCGCTGGTGGCGCAAGCCCGGCGCCGATTCCGACTGGCGCCCGGAACTTCCCTCGGATGCCACGATTGCCACCGACCGCGACGGCCGCTCGGTGCTCCTCTTCGCCGACGAGTGGGGCATGCGCTACTTCGTGCAGCGGAATCCGGATCTGGAACTCGCGGCGATGCCGGGCGTCGTGTGAGCGGACGCCCGATGTCGGGTGCGTGGCACCCGACGCGAAGCCCACGCGCCCGTTCAGCCCGCCGGGCTCTGCCCCCGGCGCGGCCTGCGAACGCGAGTGTGCGGCCGGAGGCCGCAACCGAGCGCTCCAAAGGCATCCGATTCGGCTCGCTCACGCCGCGGGCTTGGGCGCTGGGGTGCCGGCCATCTCCGGCCGCCCGCCCGAAGGCTTGCGGGCGGGGGCGCCGGTCTTCTCGCCTTCGCCTGGCTTGCCGCGGAGTTCGACTGCCTCCGGTGCGCGAAGCAGGACGCGATCGCCCTCGTCGAGACCGGCGAGGATCTCGACCTCGAGCTCGCTGGCGCGGCCGATCTGGACGTCACGCCGCTCGATGCTGCCGCCGTTGTCGGCGAGATACACGAAGGCGCTGCCGCCGCTTCGGAAGACCGCCTGGATCGGAACGTGCATGGCGTCGTCGACGGCTTCGACCACGATCTCGCTCTTGCAGCGCATCGAGGGCTTCAGGCCGTAGTCGTCGGACACTTCCTGGAGCATGACCCGCACGGTGTAGTCGCGTCGATTCGGATCGCGCCAGCCGCTGCTCTCGGCAAGCACGCCGACGCTCACGACCGAGCCCTTGAGAATCACGTTGGGAAGCGCATCCGACACCACGTTCACCAGTTGGCCGGGCCGAATGCGGCCCGAGAGGGCCTCGTTGACCTTCACGTTGGCGACCATCCGCGACGTGTCGGGCAGGACGATGACCAATTCGTTGGGACGAAGCTCCGTGCCCACCTGCAGGGCCCGATCGCTTCCGCCCCATCGGTTTCCGCCGTCGATGCTCGTGGCGTACACCACAAGCCCGGCCTGTGGCGCCCGGACGGCGCAGTAGGTGAGCTGCTGCTGAAGATCGCTGAGCCGATCCTTGGCGCTCTGCACCTTGTACTCGGCGCTGGTCACGCCGGCCTCGGCGTTGCTGATCTCGGCCTCGTTGCGCTGTCGGACACGCACCAGCTCGGCCTGGGCCTGCTCGAGATCGGACTCCTTCTTGGCCTTGTCCTGGAGGTAGGTGTACGTGGTGTAGACCTCGAGATCGAGCGTCGCGGTCTTCAATGCCGCGCTGGATTCGATCATCGCAATCCGATCCTGCTCAAGCTCGTCCATCGAGATGTGGCCGTCGGTCTGGAGCTTCTTCGACTCGACGTGCTTGCGGACAAGCCTCTCGTAGTTGATCGAGGTCGTTTCCTTCTTCACCTTGAGCGTGTCGCGCTTGGCCAGCTCCTCGCCGTCGCGCCAGGCTTCGAGGGCGAGCTCGGCGAGTTTGATCGTCAGCATCGCCTTGGCCTCTTCGCTCTGGCCGGTCGAGCGCTTCACTTCGCGCGTCGACTTTGCCGCGGTGAGACTCGCCTGGACGGTGTTCACCACATCCTCGGCGTCCTTGATCTTGGTCCTGATCTCCTCGTCGGCGAGCGTGAAGAGCACCGAGTCGCGCTCGACCCGCGATCCCTCGGGCACGATCATCGTGACCACGGCCTTCGACTCGAGCTTGTTGACGATCTCGATCTGGCGATCCGCCGCGAGCTCTCCCGAGGCCGGCACGACGACGTTGAACTCGCCGCGCTTGACGACGAAGAGGTCGCGGGTGGCGCTGTCGCTGCCGCTGCCGCCGCTTCCACCGAACATGGCCCAACCGGTCAGGGCCACGACGCCGACGGCCAAGGCTCCGAGTCCCAAGAGGAGCACACGCCCGGGACGAAGCCCGGAAAGGGGGCCTCGACGCCTTCGAAGCGAACGACGACTCGGTGATGCGGAGTGCTGGTGGTCCATCGGCAAATGCTCGAAAGGCGTCGTCGTGGGGCCTGCCTGGGGCGACCGCCCGAAAGGCTCCGCGGGCCGAATCAGCGTGGACCCGATGCCGGAGCCGACACCAGAGCCAACAGTAGGTCGGCGCTTTCGATTCCCGACCCCCTTCGGATTCCTCACTTCGATCGCGGGGCGAGGATCGCCCGCTCGAGGACGACGAGGTCCTGGACCGGACCATGTCGGCCCTCGAGGAGTTCCAGCGTGAGGGAAGTTCCCTCGAGGTCGACGACGATTTCGTGGACCGCAGCGCCGGCGTTGAGGACCCCGCGCCACCGCTCGACCGCGCCATCGCGGACCACAAGCTCGACGTCACCCCACTCCAGGGCCTCTCGCGCCAGCCTCGCCACAGTGCTGAAGCGCACTCCGACGGGGACCGGGTACGTGACCATCGCCGGACCGGAGAGGGCAATCGCGGCCAGCCCCAGCGGAGCCGCGGGGTCGTCGAGGGCCGGCCACGGAACCAGATAGCGCTCGGCCGGCCCGCTGACCGTGGTCGGGGTGATCGAGGCCAGCGGTGTGATGCCCTGACTTCCGAAGGGGGTCCCGAAGCTGATTCCGCGGACCTCGTTCATGGGAACCGAGCGGCTTCGATCACTGGTCTGGAGCGTCGATATCTCAAAGAGGAGAAACGAGTCGCCGCCCGGCTTCACGGTGACGTCGAGCACCGAACCATTGGCCAGCCAGAGGCGCGAGCCCGACGCCGGGCGCGGTGGGGTGACCAGCGAGAGCGTGGCGATCCGCTCGAGAGGAATGCTCACGTTCGAGCGTATTGCTCCGGTGCCCCGCTCGAGCATCACGGTCGTCCCGAGCGAGGCGACGACGCCTTCAAGCCGGTCGCCATTGAGAAGGACGACGACGTCCTCGGCGCCGGCGACGGTCGCGATCCGACCCGGCTCGAAGGCAATCGACTGCACCTTCTCGAGATCGATCGACACCGCTCCGAACTTCTCGTGGACCCAGACGAGCTGGCCGTCATCGAGTTCGGCGCGGCCCGGCAGGCGCTGGCCATCGGCGAAGATCAGAAGACCCGAGTCGGGCGGCGGCGAGGGTCGCACGTGATCGGCAATCAACCCCAGACACTCGCTGCGCGGAACCGGCGTGGCGGTCTCGGCCGCCCCGGCGGCGAGCGCTCCGCCCACACGGAAGATGATCGACGTCTCGTCGAATGCCATCACTCGACCCCGCCTCACCGAGAGGTCGGACATCAGCAACTGGTGATCGGCGCTGGCCGGCCCGGCGAGGGCAAGCGCGGTGACTGCAAGGAGCGATCGAAGGCGAGCGGCGCGGATGGGACGGCTCATTTCTGGAAGATCGGGAGATACCGCTTCGGCATCTGCGTGATGATGAGTGCCATCGCCGTGCCGTAGGCGGTCCCGTGATGCTGGTCGATCCACGAGCCATCGGTGCTCTGGGCGCTGACCAGCTCGTCGCGGATGGCCGGCCACCACGTCGCCCAGCTTCGTCCGCCGGCGAGATACATCGCCTGCACCGAGTAGTAGTGGCCGTAGAAGTAGTGCGTGCGTCGGGCCGCAGGATTGCCGGGAAGTGCGGTCCGCATGAGGTAGTCGAGCCCGCGGGTGATCGACTCGTCCTCGTAGATGCCTGAATAGAAGAGGCTGGCGATGCCGGCCGCCGTCCGCGGCCAGTCGCTGGCGCCGGTGCGGCGCATGTACTTGAAGCCGCCGTCTGGATTCTGGCAGTCGCGCACGTACTGCACGGCGCGATCGATGGTCTCCTTCGTCACCTTGATGCCGGAGTTGCGTGCCGAGCGCAGGGCCATCACCTGGCAGATCGTCACCGAGACATCGGCGTCGTAGGGCACCGGGTTGTAGCGCCAGCCTCCCTCCTCGTTCTGGGTGTTGACGATGAGCTGCACGGCCCGGACGAGGGCGTCGCGGACTCGCCCGTCCTGGGGATTCATGCCGTAGATCTCGCCGAGAAAGAGCGTGGCGAAACCGTGGCCGTACATCACCTGGTCGGACCCCTCGCTGGCGAGGAGCCCGGTCTCGGTCGAATTGGCGAGAACGAACTCGAGGGCCTGAGCCACCACGTCGCCGTACTCGCCGCGACCGGGCAGGTGGCCATCGGCCATGAAGGCAATCGCCGCCAGCGAGGTGATGCCCACGTGTCGCCCGTAGCGGCCGCGTCCGAATGATCCGTCGCTGTTCTGCTGGGTCTTGAGAAACGCAAGGCCACGCGTGATTGCCGCAATCAGCTCGGGAGTCATCTCGTCCTGGGCGGGATTGTTCTCGGCGCCTTCGGCGCTGCGGACCGCAGCCGCGGCAGGCGGCGCCACCGCGCTCGGCGGTCCAACTGGTGCGGAAGGAGTGGCGCCCGGCGGGCTCGCGCCTGCGGGGAGCGACGCAGGCGGAGCAGTCGGCGGTGGGGCCGCGTGAAGATGGGCGCCGAAGAGAGCCATGGCCACGCCGCACGCTGCGATGCGCTCCCTCGAACGAGTGCGACGGGTGTGGTGAGGCATGGGAGAGAGTAGAGAGAGAGAGGCAATCAGCGGGAGGAGTCTTCGGCGAGGCGGCGGTAGTACTCCTCGGTGAGGCGCTGGTAGAGGCTCGAGGGGCGATCGCGGAGGCCCTGGCGGATCATGTCGCGGACCCGCGCGGGGAGGTTGCCCCACTCCGCGCCGCTTCCTTCGAGCGACTGTTCCAGGGCACCCTCCTGCCGCGGCACGCCGCCTGCGGCTTCGTTGGACTCCGATGCTGGCTTCTCGCTGCGAGCGCCTTCCTGCTGCTGCTGACCCTGCTGCTCGCCGGCCTTCGGCGGGGCCTTCTTCGGATCCTGCGACTGACTCGCGCTCTGACTCGACGAAGACGAGCTCGACTTCGACTTCTTCGAGGGCTGCTTGAGCAGGAGGTCGAGCTTCGCGAGGACGTCCTCCTGGATGCGCTGGGTGTCGATGCCGGGGTCGAGCGACTCGCCGAGAAGCGACGCGCTTCGCGACATCTGCACAACCGCCTGGGCGAATGCCTCGCCGGCTTCCTGCTCGGTGAGCGCCCGGCGCAGCTCCCGCTGACGGGTCTCGTCGGCCGTCTCGCCCACCGGGGGGGCCGCGGGAGTCTCGGTCGTCTTGTCGGTCTCCTTGGGCGCGGCGGCGCCACCGCGAGTGCCGAGAATCTCGTCGATCGATTTCGGGTTCGGCTTCGGCTTCGGGCGATCGGCCGTCGGCGGTGTTGCGGCTGGAGGCGCTGTCGCCGGAGGTGGTGACGACGCTGGCGGCGCCGTCGGCGGTGGCGGACTGCCGACCGTCGAGGCGGCGATGACGAGGCTGGCGGCGCCGGCGACCAACGCGGCAACGGTTGCGCCCTGACGGCGAGCCTGGGACGTCGGATCGAACTGGTTCATGACATTCATCTGAGCCTGCCTCTGGTCTCTGGTCGTCGCTGGTGGCGCAGTCAGGAACGGTTCACTCGCGCGGTGGCAATGGGGTCTGGGTCGGGGTCGGGGTCGGGGGCGCAATCTTCGAGTCGCCGGCGAGATCCTGAAGCATCTGCTGGGCGAGGTCGGCGAGTTCCTTCTGCCGCTCGCCGAGTTCGCGGAGGGTCTCCTCGCGGATCGTGCCGGTCAGGCCAGCCTCATCGGTGAGACGCGTCTCGCGATAGAGCTGTTCCTGCAATCCCCGAAGCAGGACCAGCTCGGATCGCGGCGGGATGACCGGCGGACTGCCCTGTCCCCCACCCTCGCCACCCCCCTCCTCGGGCTGGGTGTTCTGCTCGAAGGGCTCTTCCTCGGGCGCCTGCTCGCCCAGCGCACCGATCAACTGCTCGAGCGTGGTGGCGACGCGCACCAGCATGCCACTTGCCTTGGGACCGACATCGCCGGCGTCGAGTCGCTCTTCACCGAGCTTCGACCAGGCCTCGATGAGATCGTGCGCCCGGGTGAAGACCCGTGATTCGCCAATCGAGTCGGTCTCCCGGCGGATCGCCTCGAGCTGCTCGCGCACGCCGGACTGGGCGCCGGCGAGGCGCCGCGACTCCAGCAGTTGCCGACGACCCGACGGCTCCCGCGCCGCAGCGCTGGTCTGCTCGAGGATCGCAAGCTCCCGCTCCAGAGCGCCGCGATAGCGCTCGAGAAGCTGCTGACGAGCTCGCTCGGCCGCTTCCTGTTCGACGCGCTCCTGAGTCGCCTTCGAGAGCGCCAGTGCTTCCTTGAGCTGGGCGAGTGATCGCTCCTCGCCGTCGACGGCCGCAGGGCGGGCATCGAGCGTGGGTGGTTCGGTGCGGAGAGCTCGAATCGCCTCGCCCTGGGCTTCGGCGGCGCGACCGAGGAGACGGGCGATGCGCTCGGTCTCCGCGCCTGCGGTTCGAGCTTCGACAACCACCGAATCGGTGGTCTGCTTGAGCCGGATCATGGCCCGACCGCGTTCGTCGAACGCCGCCGGGTCGTCGACCCTGGCCAGGGCAATCAGCTCGTCCTCCTGCACGGCAACGAGCCGCTGAATCGATTCCACGAGACTCGCCAACTGCCGCTGGAGCTCGCGGGTCCGCGCCTTCCGGCCCTCGCGGAGATCCTCGAGCATCTCGTCGAGAGCCTCGCGAGCGGCCTGCTGCCGCTCCTGAGCGCGGGCCATCTGATTCTCGTCGACCTCGCGGGCGCCCTGCTCGAGCTGCTCCGCAAGGCGACGCTCGGCCGCAGTTTCGGCCGCTTCACGCATCACGCCGGACTGCTCGGCGCCGGGAGTGTTCGCGGCCTGCTGCCCTCGCTCGCGCAGGGCCTCGGTGAGGGAACGGGCCTGCTCGGCGGCCTCGCGCTGGGCCGCGGCGATCCGCTCCAGCTCGGTGAGCTCGGCGCGAGGGAGTTCGTCGCGATCGCGTCCGACCGTGCGTTCACCGAGTTCGCCGGTGGCCTCCTGGAGTTCACCAATCTCCTCCGAGAGCTTCTCGATCTGGCGGGTCACGGCCCACGCATCGCCGTCGCGATCGAGCATCTCGATCAACTGGGCCAGCTCGTCGCGGACCCGCTGCTGCTCCGCCTCGATGGCTTTGGACTCGGCATCCTCGGCAGGCTTGGGCTGGGGCTTGGTGGGAGACTCGGGCTTTGCGTCTGGTCTCGCGTCTGGTCTCGCGTCTGGTTTCGCGTTTGGTTTCGCGTTTGGTGTTTGGGGCGCCGCGTCAGGTTTCGCCGGCGGCTTCGATTGCGGCGTCGGGCCTGGCTTCGTCCCGGTGGCACTCTCCGGCTTCGCAGGATCCGTGGGCTTGGCGTCCGGTCCAGCCTTCGCCGCATCCGCGGGCTTGGCACTGGGCGCAGGCGTCGCCCCCGCCTGTGGTGAGGACTCGGGCGGTGCTCCCTGCGGCGAGGGCTGCAATTGATCACCTCGGGACGCTTCGTTCATCTGCCGCTGCAATCGCTCGGCGGCGCTGTCGGAGGCCGTGCCGGCCGCTTCGAGGTGATCCTGCACGAGGCGCACCGTCGCGGTCAGCTCCTGATCATCGACCCGATTCCGCTCGAGGCGACCGGCAAGATTCTCGATTGCTTCGCGCTGGGCTTCGATTCGCTCGCTCACCAGCGACTGCCGCGCGTCCGCTCGCTCGACCTGCTCGCCGCGCTCGCGGGCCTCGTCGATGGCGTCGATCAGTTCGCCCTGCTGGGCGTCGACTCGCATCGATGCCTGACGGATGGCCGAGAGCTGTCGTCGGATCTGCTCGAGGACGTCGTTCTCGCCGACCACCCGCAGCGAGCGCAGCGCCGAGAGCGCCGGCGCGTGGCGTCGATTTTCGATTGCGAAGGTGTCGAGGGCGCGGGCCTGGAGAGTGATGACCTCGCCGGGCTTCGCCGCCATCTCCGCGAGCGAGAGCGTGAGCTCGAGCCGCGCAATTGGCTGCGGCCCTTCCGCGGGAGCCTGCGTCGACTCGGTTCGCACCAGTTCGTCGGCCGCTCCCGCCGAGGCCGCGGTTCCGCCGCCCGCGGGCACCCGCCGCCGAATGTCGAGTGACAACTCGCTGACGCCGAGATCATCACGGGCTTCAGCGAGGACATCGACGAGTGCCGTCGGCGTCACCGTCTCGTCGACCGATGGGTCGATGATCGTCGCCGCGGGATCGCGATCGGCCACGATGTTCACGCGGAAGGCGATGTCCTCGATGTTGGAGATGCCGTGCTCGTCGACGAGAGTCATCGCCAGGGTGATCGAGTCGTCAAGCCGCCACGACACGCTGAAGCGGTGTGGATCGTCGGCGCTGCGAGTCAGGAGCGCGGCGAGTCCCTTGGGGAAGCCGAGTGCCTCACGGATCCAGCCTTCGGTCGCAGGCCCGTCGTCTGGAATCGGCAGCACCTTGCTGGTCTCGAGTTCGAGGGTCACCGTCGAGCCTTCGAGTATCGGAGGCGCGCCTCCCGCTCGCGCATCGGTGCCCGGTCCAAGCTCGGCAGTCACCTCCGGAATGGTCCCGGCGTACTCCGGGGCGCGGGCCAGAAGTGTGGCTCGCCGCAGCGACGGAGGATCGACCAGGAGGATCTCCTGCGACTCCGTTGCGCTATCGACGGTGGTGAAACGGAACTCGATGGTGGTCTCGCTGGGGCTGTCGGCTGCCCGCTGGGAACCACCGGCTCGTCCGACGGAGGTGTCGAGCAGGCGTTCGTGCACACCGTCGCTCTGGTGGGCGAGGACGGCGCTGCGCCAGGGTCCGGCTTCGTCCCCGTCGATCAAGCGGTATTCGGCGGTGATGCGTGTCGTGGCCGGATCGCCGAGGGTCACTCGGGCCCGCAGCGGCAGCGCCGGACCGATGGGACGCACCGCCACCGTCGTCATCAGGCTCTCGACACCGGTTCGCGCCGGCCACTCGACGCCCGACCAGGGCGCCAGCACGCGCGGAAGGCCAATTGCGGCAATCTGCGGGGCAATCCACGAGAGGGCGGTGAAGCCACCCAGCACGACGCTCAGGATTCCCGCATCGCGAATGAGTCGCTGCGGTCGAAGCAGCCCCGCGAGCGCGCCCTCGGCGCGGCGGGCGGTGTCGCTCACCAGCCGCGCCGCCAGCGGGTTTGACTGGTCGGCGCCGGAACTCGAGAACTCCACGCTCGAAGCGAGTCGACCTTTGAGGGCCGGGACGGCCCGCTCGACGCGCAGGGCAAGCGTGGTCAGATCCGGCTTGAAGCGAACCGCCGGGCCGAGATAGCGCCATAGCGCCCCGACCAGCGCCGTCGCTGCAATCAGGAGGGCCATCACCCGCAGGGCCATCGGGAAGCGCAGCAGGTAGTCGGCAGCGATTCCCAGGCTGACCGCGAGGACGACAATCGACGCCACGCGCGCACCTCGCTGCAGCACCAGCAGGCTTCGCCCGCGGCGGCGCAGACGGTCGAGTTCGTTGACGATCGCCTTCATCAGGCACTCCCAAGCTGGAGGGGGGTGGACGGGGGGTGGAGGGGTTTCAAGGAGAGGTGGAGGAGGGGTCGTGCGGCGATCGCCACGAGGGCGAACGACGACACGCTGGGGTCGTTACAGAAGCTTCATCAGCCGACGGCCGATCCATTCGGTGGTCGTCAGCACGAGAATCAGAATGAGCGCAAGGGGGGTGTTCCAGATGCGCTCGGTGATCGGGTCGGGAGTTCGAATGCGGCGGTTCGGGAGCGTGTTGATCGGGCCCAGATCGTCGGGCGAGAGCACCTTGCCGCCCGTCTCCTCGGCCAGACTTCGAAGCAGGGCGTGATCGGTTTCGGGCCGACGTCGTTCTTCGTCGGGGCGGATCACTTCGATCCTGGCCAGGGCCCCGGCCGCCTCGGGCAGGGCCTGGTCGATGACTCTGATCCGTCGCACGCCGACGTCTTCGCTTGCCGAGTCGCTGGCGATGAAGGTCGCGGCGTACTCGCCGCCGCGGCCCGTCGGCTTGAGCTCGAGATCCGCGAGCCGCTCGCCCGACTCGGTCTCGATGACCGCAGCCACGCTGGCAAGCTCGAGGGTGGCAAGAGCCGCATCGAGGGCGTTGAGCCTCACCCGCGCCGGCTCGCCGGGAGCGACGCGGCGCGGCTCGACCTCGAGCGAGACGGCGACATCCGATCCGGCGACCCGCTCGCGACCGAGGAAACGGAGCATCTGCACCCAGAACTGTTCGGGGAGAAGTTCACCTCGACCGTAACGCCAGCGCCACACTTCGTCGGTGGCGACATAGAGAACCTGACCGGCGCCGTAGCGCATCGAGATCACCAGCGGCAGCGGCCCACCGCTGAGATCCTGGACGGTCTCGGCAAGCACCTCGGCCGTCGGCTTGAGCTGCGACGGTTCGATCCGCTGGGCCCACTGAAGTCGCGCCCAGATGTTCGAGGGATCGGCAAGTTCCGCCGGCCAGCCGCTGGTGTCGGGTCCGGTCTGAAGCTGGAGCACACCAAGGCGCTCCGCGAGCGGCGCTGCCACCATGTTGACCGGTGTCCCAATTGCCGTGAGTTCCAGCGGCGGGCGCATCGGCAGGAGATCGGCAAGGGCGGTGCCCGACCAGCCCGAGGGCGTGGCCTGCGGCCCGCCGATCCAGAGGAGCCCCATGCCCCGCGTGGCCACGTTCTCGCGGATGAACTCGAGCTGTTCAGGCAGGAAGAAACTTGCCGGAACGTCGCCGATCACCACCAGATCGAACGGGGCGAACTCCTCGGCGGTGCGCGGCAGTCGGGCAAGCGAGACGCTGCCCTCCTGGGCGAAGTCCCGATCGGCCGAGAGCAGCATCGCCGAACCCTCGATCGACTTTTCGCGGACCAGGAGATTCTTCAGATAGCGGTACTCCCAGCGCGGGTAGCCCTCGACATAGAGCACCCGCAATGGCCGATCGACCAGTCCGACGGCAACCTCACGGCGGTTGTTGTCGGCGACGAGGTCCTCGCGGGTGGTCTCGACGACCACCATCCAGGCCGCGTCGCCGGCGACCTCCGAGCGACCGGTCAGCGTGATGGTGGCGCTCTCCTCGCCCAGCGGGACGTCGGCGCGATCGAGTTCGACGCCGGTTGCGGTGTCGATGAGACGAACGACGGCCTCCATGCCGCGAGCCGATTCGCCGAGTCGATCGATCTCGACCGTGACCGGCACCACGTCGCGCACGAAGGCCTTCTGCGGGCTCTCGATGCGCCGCACCGCGAGGTCGCCGAGCGGTTCGTCGGACCCCATGGGAACGACGAAGACCTGGGCCGCCTCGGACTGGAGCCGGCGGATGACCGCCCGCGACGGCGGATCGACCGTGCGACCGTCGGTGAAGAGGACGATTCCGGCGAGTGGCCGGGCGGCGGCCCGTTGCAGGGCCTCTTCGACTGAGACACCCAGGCGCGTGCGCCAGCCGTCGGGTGTGGGGAGAGTGATGGGGCGAGGAGCTGTCGTCGTCTCCGACCGATCGGACGCTCGATCCGGCGACGCTGCACTCGGTTCGAGACCGGTGCCGACGAGATCGAACACCCCTCCATCGAATCCGAGCCAGACCACCGTGCGTTCCCGCGACAACTCGTCGAGGACCGGCTGGGCCTTGATGAGCGCCGCCTGAAGCTGGGCATCACGGCTGACCCTGCGACCCGAACTCGTCGAATCAAGTGCGCCGTCTTCGATTGTCATGCTGGCGCTGCGATCGATCAGCATCAGCACCCAGTCGCGCTCGATCTGTTCGCGCGGCTGCACCAGCATCGGACCGGCGAGAAGCACGATCAGCAGCAGGATGAGAAGCCCGCGCACGCTGGCCAGCGCAACCCGTGGTCCGGTTGCGCCCTTCAAGCGCGAATAGCTGTAGATGCAGAAGCCAACCACCGCGATGACCAGCATCACCCAGAGCCACCCCGGCATGGACCGTTCCCATCCGAGCTGCACCTGGGCGGCGTCGGCAGGCAGCGTGTCGAGATCGAGCAGCCAGCGGAGAAGCGGAGAGTTCACGCCGCCACCTCCCGCACCGACGCGGGCGCCCGGAGTGCCGCGTGGCGATCCGCGTGCGAGAACCTCCGCGCCAGCACCGACTCGAAGAGCGCCACCGCCAGCGCCAGAATCAAGAGGACGAAGGCGAGCGACGTGCCCTCTTCAACCATCTGGAGCGGAGCGGTGAAGTCGTTGCGCTCGACGAAGGACCAGGGGCCGGAACCCTTGAGCCACGATCCGACGGCCTCGCGCGGCTGCGGCGTGGTGTCGCCCGCAGGCGGTTCGACGTTGACGCCGAGCAAGCCGATGGGCTGACCGGCAACGTCGACGACTCGGAGCAATCCCGCGTGGCGAATGCGCGGCGCTTCCCGCGGCGAGACCGCCACCGGCGCTCGGCGCTCCTCGAGGGGGATGAGTTCCGCGGCCGAGGGCGGGAGTATCGGGGCCTCGCCGACAAGTACCGACTGGGCCTCGGTGCCGAGACCGACGCCCTGCCGAACGATCTCCTGAATCAGCGGCACCATCAGGGGCTTCGCCGGAAGATCGGTCCAGGTGAGCTCGGGGGCCGCCGCGAGAAGGACCACTGGTCCCGGAAGCGCAGTGCCATCGGGCCGACGAGCGGCGCCGCTGACGACAATCGGGGCACCGTCGGTGGATTCGAGCACCACCTGACCCTGCACGCTGTCGGGTTCGATGGCGAGACGACGGAAGAAGCGAACGCTGCGCGAGAGCTCCGGCAGCTCGCCCGCGAGAAGTCGCAGAAGCGCCGTCGAAGGCTGCCGTTCGTTGAGGGCGAGGCCTTCTTCCTCGTCCACCGCCTCGAGTGCAATCGACCAGCGAAGGCCCAGTTCCGAGCCGAGCTTGTCGACCCAGAGATGGACGGTGGCATCGCCTGGCGGGGTGATGAGAACCGCCGCGCCGCGCGCGAGCGCCTCACTCAGCGCCGCCCAGCCGGAGTCTTCGAGGAGATCAGGACGAGCGACGACGACTGCATCTGCGGCGCGGAGCATCGCCGCCTGGAGACGAGTCGGATCCTCGACGGTCACGTCGATGGGACTGCTCTCGGCAGGACGCAGCGCCCGAGCGATCCACTGACCGCCGGAGAGTTGATCGAAGTTCACGTCGGACCCGAATCCGCGGCGATCGAGAAGGACGACCCGAATGACCGATCGGCTCTTGAGGACCGCGTATCGACGGTCGTCGGCAGGCAGGGCGTCGTGCACCACCGAGGCCACCACGCCCACCGCCATGCGATCCGGCGCGGCCGGCTCGATGGTGAAGTCGACGGTCGCGTCGGACTGGCCGGCGCTCCACTTCACGCTGCGCGCGGCCACCGCCTTGAGATCGCTTCCGTCAATCCGCACCTCGGAACTTCCCGCGGGCAGATCACCGTGACGGGAGAGTCGCACCGTCACCTGACCAGAACCGTCACCCTGCTCGGGCAGCAGGAGTCGTCGAAGCGGCTCGATCGACGTGACCTGGGTGTTGGTTCCCGCATCCTCGGCGGGAAGCGAGGCAATCAAATGCACGTCGCGCTCGGCGAGTTCGGCAGGCGAGCCGGCGAGCGGATTCTCGAGAGTCGCCGAGCCGCGTCGGAAGTCGCAGAGGAGAAACGCGGCAACGGCGCGGTTCTCATCGAGCGCGTCGATCGACTCTCGAAGCGCCGTCAGCGCGCCCGGCAGGTCGGCGGGGAGATCGCTCGGTTCAAGCGACCGCAGGAGGGCCGTCGCGGCGGCGAGGTCGGTCGTCGGTGGAAGCAGCAGTCCGCGTCCGGGGCGCGAGGCGGCGACGATGCCGACGGCGTCGCCGCTTCGCAGAGCGGCGATGATCCGCTCCGCTTCGCCGCGATGTCGCTCGAGCGCTGTGGTGGTGCCCACGTTGCTCTCGCTGTTCTGATCAAGGCGACCGGAGACGAGGGAGTCGTCGATCACGAGGTAGACCACGCGTCCGCTTCCCGCGGTGCCGAACCCCGCCCCGCGGAGAAGCGGCTGGGCCAGGGCTGCGCCGAGCGCCGCCAGCAGCAGGCAGCGCAGCGCCAGCACCATGAAGTGCTCGAGCCGCAGTCGGCGCGTGCGGTCGCGCAGGGCCTGCTGAAGCAGTCGCATCGCCGCCCACTGCACCGGCTGGCGGCGGCGCCGCATGAGCAGGTGGATGGCAATTGGAATGGCCATCGCCAGCACTCCCGCGAGGGCCATCCAGGCTGTGACGAAGGTCATGATTTCCCTCGCCGCGCCAGAGCGCTGCGACGGGCGAGGAGTCGCGCGAGCGACGGAGCCACCGAGTCATGGCTGTCGAGCTGGAGGGCGTCGTAGCCGAAGGCCCGCGCCGCTTCGTTCACGGCGTCGCACTGGGTCCGCAGGGCGGCGAGGTAGGAGTCGCGCACGGAGCGGGGATCGACCATCAGCCGAGCCTCGCCCTCGAGGCCGTCGAAGGGCGCCGAGTCGTCGAAGTTGAACTGGAGCTCCTGGCGATCGAGCACCTGCAGCAGCACCACGTCGTCGCGGCGATGGCGGAATCGCGCGAGGGCGGCGCGAAGCGTCTCGGGCTCGTCGAGGAAGTCGCTGATGATGAAGAAGAGAGCCCGGTTGGTCACCTTGCTCAGCACCTGATCGGCGACCTTGACCAGATTCGCGCGGTTCTCGACCGGTTGGGCGGAGAGCGTCTGCACGATGGTCTTCCACTGGTCGCGGGCGCTCGAACGGCGCAGCGGCGTGCGCAGCTCGTCGGCGTAGACGCCCACGCCCACGCGGTCGCCCTGGCTCAGGCAGAGGTAGGCGATGGCCACGGCGGTGGCGGTGGCGCAGTCGAACTTGGTCCAGGACTTCGACTCGGCGCTGGCCCGGGTGCCGCCCCAACCCTGCTTGACCTCGAGCGAGCCGTAGTTCATCGACCCCGAACCGTCGACCAGGACGATGATGTCGAGATTCGTCTCCTGCTGGTATTGCTTGAGATAGAGCTTGTCAGAGCGGCCGTAGACCTTCCAGTCGAGATGACGGATGTTGTCGCCGGCGACGTACTGCCGGTGCTGGGCGAACTCGACGGCGAGCCCCTGATACGGCGAGCGGTGCATGCCGCTCATCAGCCCCTCGACGATCATCTTGGCGCGAAGCTCGAAAGCCGCCAGTTGCCCGAGCGTCTCAGGCGCCAGGTACTGCTCGGCGCGGATGGGCGTTGGCGTGGGCATCGCGGAAACGGAGGGGAGTCGAAGGAAGTCGAGGGGGATCGCCCTGCAGCGTTCGGCAGAGCGCGGATCAGGAGGTCATCAGGTCATCGGGTCATCTCATCACGGCATCCATGCGCCGCACCGTCGAGGGATCGCTCTGATCGACGGGAATCTCGTCGAGCAGGGTGCGGATGATCGCATCCGGCGTGATGCCGTCGGCCTCGGCGTTGAAGTTGGTGATGATGCGATGCCGCATGACCGGGAGGGTGACCGCCTGGACGTGCTCGGGCGTGACGTGGGTGGCACCGGTCAGGATGGCTCGCGCCTTCGCGGCGAGAATGATGAACTGGCTGGCGCGGGGGCCGGCGCCCCAGCTCAGATAGTTCCGCACCATCGTCGGCACTTCGTTGCCGGGTTCGGCCACGCGGGTTGCGCGGACGATCCGCAGGGCGTAGCGCACCACGTGATCGGCGACCGGGACCATCCGCACCAGCTCCTGGATTCGCAGGACGTCGGCGCCGCCCATGACGCGGACCGGATCCGCCGGTCGTCCCGCGGTCGTCTGCTTCACGATCTCGAGTTCCTGCTCCGCCGTCGGATAGCCGACGCGGATCATGAACATGAACCGGTCGAGCTGCGCTTCGGGAAGCGGATAGGTGCCTTCCTGTTCGATTGGGTTCTGCGTGGCCAGCACGAAGAAGGGCTGCGGCAGCTTGTGCTGCACGCCGCCGGCGGTCACCTGTCGTTCCTGCATCGCTTCAAGCAGCGCCGCCTGGGTCTTCGGCGGCGTTCGATTGATCTCGTCGGCGAGGATGATGTTCGAGAAGATCGGGCCCTTGACGAATCGCAGCTCGCGGGTGCCGGTGGTCTTGTCCTCCTCGATCACCTCGGTGCCGGTCATGTCCGAGGGCATCAGGTCGGGGGTGAACTGGATGCGCGAGAAGCCCAGGCTCAGGGCCCGCGCGACGGTCGAGATCAGGAGCGTCTTGGCAAGTCCCGGCACACCTTCCAGAAGCGCGTGGCTTCCGCAAAGGAGCGACATCAGGACTTCGTCGAGCACTTCGTCCTGACCGACGATCACCTTGTGGATCTCGGCCTTGAGCTTGCGGAAGGAGTCCTGAACCTCTATCGACGCGGCTTCGGCGTCGATTGGAACAGCGGAAGGAGAGCCGTGCGTGGTGAGCGGATCGGACATCAGGAGTGCTTCCCCCCCACGGCGTGGGGCAGTCAGAGGTTCTGGCGCAACAAACGTCGACGGCCGCGAGTATAGAGTCGGCCGATCGGCTTCCCGGCCGTTCGGTCCGCATCCTCGGCCCGCGCGACGACCGGGACCCTTTCGGCAAACACCGTCATTCAACCGGCGTCGACGCGGCGGGATTCCGCCCATTCCTCGTCGAGCGGGTTCTCTTCGATCGGTTCGCCCCGATGCCCGAACTGCCTGAAGTCGAGCACCTCCGCAGGACATTGCTCCCCCACCTCACCGGTGCGGTCGTGGGCGACGCGGTGCTTCACCGGGTCGATGTCCTCCAAGCGGTGCGCCCCTCGTCGGGCACCCCTCCGAGCCTCGCCCCGCTTCAGGGAGCGGTCGTCAGCGAGGTGCGGCGGCGCGGCAAGCAGCTCGCGGTGGTGACGGATCGGGGCACGCTGGGCGTGCAGCTGGGGATGTCAGGCGCCCTGCGGATCACTGCGGGAGAGACGCTGCTGCCACCCGAGACGGCGCACTCGGAGCACGTCCATGCCCAGTTCCGCGTGACCACGGCAGGCGGAGCCCAGGTGCGCCTCGAGTTCCGCGATCCGCGCCGCTTCGGCGGGCTCTGGATCGCCCCGACACTCGAGTCGTTCATCGAGGCCCGCTGGCGAATGCTCGGCCCCGACGCACTCGACCTCGACGACGCGCGGTTTCTCGAGCGCTTCACCCACCGCCCGCGAATGCTCAAGGCGCTGCTTCTCGATCAGGCGACGATCGCCGGCGTCGGCAACATCTACGCCGACGAGGCCCTCTTCGCCGCCCGACTGCATCCGGCGCGACCCGCCGCGGGCCTGAGCGGCGATCGGCTGCGTGAACTCGCTCGGCACCTCCGGGACATTCTCAATCGGGCCATCGAGAACCGAGGATCGAGCATTCGAAGCTACGTCGACGCCGACGGAAATGCGGGCGACTTCGCCCTTCGCCACGCGGTGTACGGCCGCGCCGAGCAGCCCTGCGTGGTCTGCGGCGGAGTGCTTCGTGCGAGTCAGGTCGCCGGCCGCACGACCGTGCATTGCCCCCGATGCCAGGCGAAGCCCAGGCGACCTGCGCGGCGGGGATCGTGATCCGCGGCGCTGCCGAGCGGCCCAGCCAACATCGGGCGATCACCCGACTCGCACCCAACCGGGGCATCGACATCCCGGCTCCGCCGCGCCGAGTTGTCCACCGGACCATCGCCCGTCGGGATGATGCCCCTCCGCTTCCCCGGAGTGGCGCAATTGAACGGCTGTCCACATCGCCCTTGCGCTCAGGAACTGTGTGGTTGAGAGAAGAGATCTCTCTCACCACCCAATCAGAGCGTCCCGACCCCTGTGGACAGACCTTGGATATCCGCCACAAGTTCATTACTGGCAATGCGTTACAAGTGAGTACAAATCGTGGATAGCCTGCCGGTCGCTTGTCGAGTGGCTGTCGATGGGCGCCGGCGCATGTCAGCGCCTCGCAAACCCGACAGGTTGTCCACCCCCACATGGGCGTCGGCGCCGACAACTTTCGACAGGACTCGACCCCCCAACCGTCAGGTTGTCCACCGAAGATTTTGGGTCGGCGCCCGACTGACGGTCGTCTCGGGCGGCTCGGTTGGGTTTGACGAATCTGCCGGCGCCCTGCTCGCTCGGAACGCCAGCCTGTTCGCCACAGGCTGCTAGAGGTCACCCGACGGCTTCGGCGTCACTCTGGCCATCAGGCGTTCCTCGATCCGATCGACGGCCCGGGTGAGGTCCGGATCCGACCCGAGCCGGCCGAGGGTGGTGCGGTGTCCGTGGAGCACGGTGGTGTGGTCCCGCCCTCCGATGAAGCCTCCGATGTCCGCGAAACTCAGATGGGTGTGCTTCTTGGCCAGGTGCATCACCACCTGCCGCGGGATGACCACCGACCGCGGCCGCGCTCGACCGGTGAGATCGCCAAGCCGGACGTCGAAGTAGTTGGCGACGATCTCGAGGATGTCGTGGATCGTGATCGCCCTCACTCCGGGCAGAGGCATGCTCTCGCCGAGGGCGGCGAGGGCCAGATCACGATCGATTGGGCGCTTGGAGGATGCCGCGTGGAGATGGAGGGTGCTCAGGGCCCCCTCCAGCTCGCGGATGTTGCTGTGGCGACGGTCCGCGATGAGTTCGACGACCTCCTCGGGAAGGGCGAGATTCCGCAGCCCCGCCTTCGACTTGATGATCTGCTTGCGGGTCTCGAAGCAGGGCTTGCCGATGTGTGCCACCAGGCCGCTCTTGAACCGGCTCACCAGCCGTTCTTCAAGGTCGCGGATCTCCTCCGGCTTGCCGTCGCACGACAGCACCACCTGCTTGCCGGCCTGCTGGAGGCTGTTGAAGGTGTGGAAGAACTCCTCCTGGCTCTGGGAGTTCCGGGCAAGATCGTGGATGTCGTCGATGATCAGGAGGTCGACACCGCGAAAACGGGTCCGAAACTCCGACATCCGCGAGGCCTGCACGCACTCCGTGAACCGCTCCATGAACTGGTTGCAGGAGAGGTAGGCGACCTTGGCCGAGGGATTGCCGCGCAGCACCCGCTCGCAGATGGCCGAGAGCAGATGGGTCTTGCCAAGCCCCACACCCGAATGGATGAAGAGCGGGTTGTAGGCCGCGCCGGGCCGCTCGGTCACCGCCACCGCGGCGGCGTGGGCCAGGCTGTTGCAGGGACCGACCACGTAATGCTCGAAGGTGCAGTCGGGCGAGAGCACCGGCTCGTCGGCGCGGGCCGCGGCCGCCTGCTCGGAACGCTTCACCGACAGCGGCGCCGTGGGCCCCGGGCTTGACAGCAGCCGATTGGCTTCCTCTTCGTCGACGAAGCGCACCGCCAGGAGCCGTGACGTCACCGCCTGGACAGCGTCGGTGAAGGGCGTGACGCCGCTGCGCTGCAGAAAGCGGAGCTGCACCGGCTCGCGCACGAGCAGGTGCACCGTCCCCGAGGAGATGCCGACCGGCTCGATGTCATCGAACCAGTGCCGGCAGATCTCCGGCTGGTTTTTGCGCAGGTACGCGATGATCGCGCCCCGGAACTCGGGCTCCGGTCGAACCATGGTTCGAGTCCTTCGCGAGCCGCGTCAGCCAAGGCACGCCTGAGCCGGACCACTCGTCCGGGCTCGGCCTGCGATGTCTGAAGCGATGCTGCGCTCCGATTGAATGGGTGACCCAACTCCACGGAAACGATGACGGTCCCACCGAGCAACGCTCCGCGACAAGCGGTCAAATCTACGGCGTGGTCTCGTGAGCGTCAACAGCAACATCAGGAATCGTCGGCGCGTGCTTCGCGGCATCGTCGGCCACCTGCTGTTCGTGGCGGAGGCGATTGGCGCGGTAGTCCATCAGGAAATGGACTCGCGACGCATCCTCTCCGGCCAGTTCGGCAACCCGCTCACGGGCGTACTGGAGAGTGGTGCGGCGGGAGACGTGGGTCACGACGACATGCCGGGCCTGCCACACCTTGAGCATGGCCACGAGATCCTCGACATGCATGTGCTTGCCGATGCGAGCCCTGGTGCGATGATCCGGCTCGAAGAACGTGCACTCGGTGATCACCACGCCGGCCTGCGCGAATTCATCGCGAAAGAGAAAGGGACCGCTCTCGGTATCGCCGGTGATTGCAAAAAGCGGCAGCTCGATGGTCCGGGTGATCGCCTCGCCGCGCGACTTCAGCTCGCGAAGCCGTTCCTGGGGCAGATCGACGAACTCCGGCTTGAGCTTGTTGCGCCGCTCGATCACGGCGTATCCCAGCGCCGGCGAGGTGTGACTCACTTCGATGGCCCGCAGCGAGATGTTGTTGCGGATTGGAATCTCTTCACCCGGCGCCAGCCCGACGATCTCGTGCGGTGTGCGCTGGAGTTCGAGATCGATCCACGCCTTCATCATCGCCGCCAGCGGCGCCGCCACCTTCGGATGGCAGATGCAGCGCCCCGTGCCGAGCTTCTGGAAGATGCGCTGGCTGAAGTAGTACGGCAGACCCCCGACATGGTCCATGTGGGCGTGGGTCAGGGCGATGTTCCTGGTGGCCAGGGCGATGCGCGGACAGAGGCCGATGTCGAAGCAGACATCGAGCTCGGGCAACTGCACGACGGTCTCTTCGCCGGCAATCGAAATGCCCTGGACGCGCCACGGCGGAAAGTAGAGATAGCCAACCTGCCCTTCGCGGGGCGGGAAGCTCGGGATCATCGGTGAAACTCCTTCGGAGTCGCCTTCGCGACGCCTGGGATGAGGGAAAGCGGCGATGGTAGCGGCCCTCGTCGCGGGCGCCCGTTGCCTCCGCCCCCGCGCCAGCGCGCCGGGGGCACTGGCCCAGCGGCGGGTTGCACGCCTCCCGCCTTCCCTCCTCCCGCCGTGGCAACTCTTGACCACCGGGAGCTTCCCGCTACCCTCTCCCTTCCGCTTTGTGTCCAGCGGAACGGCAGGCCTCTCTCGCCTCGTGTCGCGGTCATCGGTTTCGGAGTTCGCTCCAAGGCCGGTCCTTGCGATACGTCATGCAACGAGAAGCATGCCGGGGCCGGCCGACGAGCACCCCTCGCCGGCGACCCGAAGCAACTGGCCCCTTCGTCTAGCCCGGTCCAGGACACAAGGTTCTCATCCTTGGAACAGGGGTTCAAATCCCCTAGGGGTCACTAGAGCATCCCGCACCGGAGCGCAAGCAGGTGCGGGATGTTGTTTTTGGCGATGTCGGCTTCTCATGTGGCGCCCTTTGCAGGAACGAGTCCCATGTTCAACACCTCAGCGCTGGCGTGCGTGTGCCTGGCGCTACTCACGGCGATCTCGGGGCACTCGGCGAGCGCCGACACCGTTCGACTGGCAACCGGCGAGGCCCTCACGGTCGAGGTGCTCGGGCAATCGAAGTCGGAGATCACCTTCCGCCATCCGATCCTGGGGACCGTGACGCTCCCGGCATCCGCGGTGATCCAGGTCGTCATCGGTGACGGACTCACCAATGGCAGCCAGAACAGCGCGTCCAGCGCGTCCAGGTCGCTGCCCGGATCCGAGCCATCCTTGCCCTCCGAAGAAGCCTCGGCCGTGGTGGTCGAGGGCGAGTCGCATGGTGGGCTCGAGGAAGTCGCGACCGACATCCAGTCGACGAGTGTGGACCCATCCTCCCAAACCTCCTCCCACACCAACAACCGGACGAGGGCGACTGACGGCACGATCGACGGTCCGGACGCCGAGCCTGTGAACGACGGTGGCTGGCAGTTCCGGTTCACCCTCGCAAGCGCCGGGTCCTCGGGCAACACCGAGACGGCATCGCTCACCACGCGACTCGCGGCGATTCGCGAGACCGAGCACGCAAGCACCTTGATCGAAGGGGTGTACCAGTTCGGCTCCCAGGATGGCGACAAGAGCGACAATCGCGGCAGCGCAGGAGTGCGAAACGACTGGCTCTTCCCAGGGAAGCGGCACTTCTACTTCGCCGATGCCCGCTACGACTACGACGAGTTCCAGTCGTGGCTCCACCGCGTGAGTGGTCACCTGGGAATCGGCTATCGGCTCTTCGAGGGGCCGCCCTTCGTGATGAGCGGCCGCGCCGGTCTCGGTGCGCTCAAGGAGTGGAAGAGCGAGAACGAGGATCTCCGGCCGGAAGCGCTGCTCGGACTCGAAGGCGTCTGGGATGTGAGCATCGATCACGCCTTCCGCTTCAGCTCGACCTACTTCCCCGACCTTGGTGACGCGACAAGCTTCCGCTGGGTCAACAGCGCCGGGTGGACGTGGCGGATCGCACGAGGCTCGTCACTCTCGCTCTCGACCGGTCTCGAACACGAATACCAGTCGAAAGTCGATCCCGATCAGGATCGCAACGACATCCGAGTCTTTGCCGGCGTGGACTTCGAGTTCTGACGGCGAGGGCAGAGGGCAGGGAGCAGGGAGAATCGCAGCGGGTTGCACGATTGGATGCGTGCGCTGCATCCGAAGCGTCCCGCTTCCGGTCTCCGCGCACGCATCCAAACGTGCAACCCACTGCTGCTCCCTTCCGGTTCGCGAAGCGAACCGCCTGCGCCCTGCGCCCTGCTCCCTGCCCTCTGCTCCCTCCCCCCCGCCGATACAATCCGCCCGCTCACCCTTTCAGCTCACCTTCAAGAGAACCGCCCGTGCGCATCATCAAGGAGTTCCGCGACTTCGCCATCAAGGGCAACGTCGTCGACATGGCCGTCGGCATCATCATCGGCGCGGCCTTCACCGGTGTGGTGACCGCCCTCGTCACCCACGTGATGATGCCGCCCATCGGCTACCTCACTGGCGGGATCGACTTCGCCGACAAGAGGGTCCGTCTCGCCGACGCCCGCTACCTGGTCCAGGGCGAATCGGTCGACAAGGCCGCCTTCGACGCCGCCAAGGCGGCGGGAACGGTGGTCAGGGAAGTGCCTCCGGTCGATCTCTCCTGGGGCCTCTTCCTCAATGCATCAATCAGCTTTCTGATCACCGCCTTCGCCGTCTTCATGCTGGTGAAGGCGATCAACAGGGCCAGGGTGCTGGCCGCGCGCGAGGCCGCCCAAGCCCCGCCGCCGGAGCCGCCCGCGGACGTCAGGCTGCTCTCGGAGATCCGCGATCTGCTGGCCAGACGGTGACCGGCCTGGCGGGGCGCAGGTCCTGGAGAAGAAGCGACTGAGGAGTGTCCATCGACTTCCGAGGAGAAACCATTGGCCGATGCAGAGATCAGACCGCGGGTCGCCCAGGATCACTTTCCCGACGAGACCGGCAACATCCGCGAGTACCTGAAGCTGGGGGACGAGAAGGCGGCGATGCACCACGTGATGCGCGCCTACCGATCGGCCTTGGCGGTCTACTTCAACGGCAGCAGCTTTCGCTGGCGATTCAACGACATCGAGAGCGGCGAGTGCGCGGCGGACGACTTCTTCGCCGATCGGGTCGGGCGATCTGGCTTCCTTCAGTCGTGGCTGAACGGGTCGAGCCGGTTTCGCTACTGGCTCGTGGTTTCCTTCGTGAATCACCTTCGGCATCGTCTTCGCAAGGAGCGATCAGAGCAGGGACGACTGGTGCGCCTTGCCGACCGCACCCAGCGCGTGCCGCGCGATCTGGTGAGGGATCGGTTCGAAGCGGAGCTGGCTCGCGGACTGATGAGCGAGGCTCACGCTCTTGCGGAACAGACCTGCAACGAGGAGGGGCGAAGCGAGGAATGGCGGACGTTCGTGCGCCACTACATCGACGGCCGCTCGTACAAGGAACTGATGAGCGAACAGGGCAAGTCCCACCTGCAGATCTCGAACCAGGTCCGGCACGCCACCATGCGCCTGCGGCAGTGCTTTCGAAAGCTCCTGTCCGTGCAGGGCGGCGATCCGGATCGGGAGCTGCACCATCTCATGGAGGTATTCGAGCGATGTCGCCATTGAACGACGACCAGACCCTCCGCCTGCTCCACATCGCCGCGAGCGATGTTCCTCGACCGCTCGAGGATCTCTGCGAGCGCCTGCGCGCACCGGATGGAGCGCGTTGGATCGATCAGGAGATCACCGCCATCGCCGGACGAGAAGGGATCCTCGCCCAGACCTTGATCAACGGAAGCGTCGATCTCGCCTCGCTCAATCGCCTGAAGCACCGAGGTCGGGTGCTCGCCACCGACACGATGAACGCCCGTGACCGGTTGACGGGACTGCTGGTGCACGACATCGCCGTGGCCGCGGCGCTGGCCCATTGCCGCACGCTCATCAGCACGCGTCCGCGCGACCTGTGGAACGAGCGCCTGATTGCGCTCGCCGGCTCGGCTCCCGAGCCATGGCGTACCTTTTTTCGCAAGGCTGCCGACACTGAGCCCAGCTCGCAGTCATCCGGCTGATTGCGTGAGCGATCGAAGGGACTTTCGGCGACATCCGGCGGGACGACTCCAGGCGGCGCGCATCATGCGTCGATCATCGAGCCACGAAGTCAATCATCGTCTTCCCCGAGCGACCGAGCATCCGGCGGAGATCAACTGAACGGGATCTTCGCGGCCTTCCTGCGAGCGCTGCGCGAGGAGTCTCAGGATGTGGTCGCCGCCTTCTGGGGATCGCGGCGGCGCAGTGAACGGCCACCCCGACCCGCTCGACACCGCCGACCCCGAAACGCCCGGCGCTGGCCGTGACGCTTTCGCGACGGGCTGGTCTCGAGTGATCGCCTCCGGCCCGCAGCGTCGAGCCTCCACGGCAACTGGCTTTCGACGACTGGTTCTCGACAACTGGTTTTTGACAACTGGTTCTCGACAACCGGTTTTTGACAACGGGCTTCGTCTGCACTCAACGGCGTCCGGCCCCGCTCTCACGCAGACTCAGCGGTTCGCGGGGCATTCGATCGATGGAGGTTGCGCCCCGATCGCTGTCCTCACGAGGCAAGACGCGCTCCTCGGTCGCATCGAGCATGATCGCGGCGACGAGTTCGAGCGCCCGGGTCCACTCCGCGGCGAGTTCCTCGCTCCAGGCATCACCGAGCACGTCGGCGAGGGCATCGACCATGATGCCAATCACCGGTGGATAGTGGCCCCGACCCGCACCGAGGGCGGCGTGTCGTCGTCCCAGATCCTGAAGTCGGGGGCGGATGACTTCGGCACTCCGCAGGGTGCCAATCACCGCCGCGAGGGTCGCGACCAGCTTCGCCTTGAGCGCCGCCATGGCCACCGGATCGTCGGGGAAGAATGGTCGAAGCCCCGGATGAAGAAGGAAGAGCCGCGGTGTAGAAGCGATCCGCGAATTTGTCGGAGCTCGTCGAGATCGCGCGGAAGCTGCTCTCCAGCCGCGCGATGATCGCCGGATCGGGTGGGATGTTGCGCAGCCCGGCGACAGGCGGAAGAAGTGGATGTCTGGTGATGCGCATGGCGCTGCGAAACCCGCGCCGTGCGAGTCGCTGGAAGAAGTAACGAGAACCGGGGGCATGGGCCGCAGCGGGAAGTCTGATTCTGGGGCGCAGACCACACCGACCGATTGTCAACGCTCCACGACGTCCCAATTCCAGGACCCATCCCAGGACCCATCCCAGGACCAATCCCAGGCCCAATTCCAGGCCTCGGGCCGGCGGCAGCTCGCCCCCTCGGCGTGGCCCGCGACCCAATCGGTACGATCGCGCCGAGACATGCCCACGATCATCGATCAAGCAATCTGCGTGCGGCACTGGGACTTCTCGGAGACCAGTCAGACCGTCAGTCTCTTCACCCGCGACCACGGCATGCTCCGCGGTCTGGCGAAGGGCTCGAAGCGCGAGCGCGGTCGCTTCAGCGGCGGCATCGATCTCCTGACCCGCGGGCAGGTCGTCGCGCTGGTCAAGCCCGGACGCGAGCTGTCCACGCTGACCGACTGGGATCTGCTCCAGTCATTCCGCGCACTCCGCGAGCGGCTCGATGCCAATTGCGCCGCGTTCTACATGGCCGAACTCGTCTGCCGCATGATCCTCGACAGCGATCCGCATCCCCGGGTCTTCGATGCATTCGTCGCGGCGCTTGGCACGCTCTCGACGCCGGCCGACATCGTTGACTCATTGGTGCAGTTCCAGTGGATCCTTCTCGACGAGAGCGGACACCGTCCGCGACTTCGTGCCGACGGGCCGCGACTTGAGGCCTCACCCGCGCCGGGTCCGACCGCTGCGGTGGAGGTCGTCGCCTTCGATCCGCGTGGCGGAGGAGTCGTTGCCGATGGTTCCCGGGGCACCTGGCCCGTGCGCCGGGCGACTCTCGACTATCTCGAACGAGTGGCCATGTTCATCGAGGGCGTCGACCCCGACGAGATGGATGCCGCCGCAGGCGGTGCAAGCGACGAAACCTTCGACGCCGTGGAGCCCGAGGGGGAATGGTCGACGACCGAAGACCGAGCGACCGAAGACCGAGCGACCGGGGACCGCGCGACTGGGGACCGCGCGACTGGGGACCGCGCGACTGGGGACCGCGCGGCGGAAGATAGTCCGGCCGGCGATGGTCCCAATCGACGCGAGCATGCGGAGCCACCCGAGGACGCGCCGCGCCGCGCCGCACGTCTTCTTGCGGGATGCATCCGCGAGGTGCTCGGGGTCGAGCCGATCACGCTGCCTGCGGTGTTCGGGTCGATTCCCCCTGTTCGTCGCGCTCCGTAGCGGCTTCGCCGCACACTCGCTTCGGCGGGGGCGACAGGTGTGTACGCCCGCGCCCGGCGCCGCCTTCAGGATGCGTGCGCTGGCCTCAGACCGCGGCCGGCGGATGCAGGCTCGCAATCGTCTGAGGCTCGAGCGGAAACTCGCGGAGCATCGCTCGAAGGTCAGCGACCCGCAGCGACTCGATGCGCTCGAGATCATGCTCGAGCGACTCGTATCGACCCAGCGAGGTCCAGACGTGGCCAAGGCGGCGCATGCGACCCGCGGGGCGCTCCCCGGCGAGGGTGAGCGAGGTGGCGATCTTGCGAGCGGCGCGGGCCAGATCGTCTTCGGTCAGCGACTCGGCGAAGCCGCGCAACTGCTCGAGCACGATCGCTCGAGCTCTGGTCGCGTCCTCCGGCGGGCAGGTGAAGGAGACGAAGAGGACGCCGTTTCCGTCACGCCCTTCGTACTGGGCACCCGCTTCCTCGGCGATGCCCGGCTCGACCAGCGCCCAGTACAGGCGCGAGCCGTCGGCATCTCCGAGGATGTCGGAGGCGATCGCCGCGGCATAGCGCAGGTCCGACTGCGCAGACGGCGCCTCCAGCGCCATGATCTCGTAGTGCCGAACCGACTTCGTGAAGTGCACGTCGACGACCTGCGGCTCGCGCGGAATCGGGACGTGTTCTCGAACCGGCCGGGTCGTCTGCCATCCCGCGCAGAGCGCTTCGATCTGGGCCACCATCGCGTCGAAGTCGAGTCGGCCCGCCAGCGAGAGGACGGTGTTGTCGGCGGAGTAGCGCTTCTCGAAGTAGTCGCGCATCTGGACACAGGAGAGGGCGGCGATCGACTCCTTCGTGCCGAGGACGCGATGGGCCAGCGGATGCCGTCCATAGTGGGCCTCCATCGCCCGCTCGTAGAGCACCCAGAAGGGCTGGTCGTCGTACATGGCAATCTCCTCCAGAATCACCCCCTTCTCCTCGTCGAAGTCGGTGTCGCGGAGGGCTGGCCGGAGGATGTCGCCGAGCACGTCGACGGCCGCAGGGAGTCGATCGGGCAGAGTGTGGGCCCAGAATGCGGTGAGCTCGCTGCTGGTGAAGGCGTTGTGGTCGGCGCCCAGATCGTCGAACTCCGCATTCACCTGCTCGGCCAAGCGCTTCAACGAGCCCTTGAACATCATGTGCTCGAGAAAGTGGCTCACTCCCATGAGCTCCGGGGCCTCGTCCCGGGCACCGGTCCTGACGAAGAACCCCGCGGCGGAGGTGTGGGCGGAGTCGTCGATCTCGGCGACGATCGTGAGTCCGTTCTTGAGGACCGCATGTTTGAATTGAACTGTCATGAGTGGACCGGAGGGTAGTGGGGATTCGAGTCGCGGGCGGTGGCTCCGCGGCAATTCGGCTCCCCGATCGGCCGTCGCCTGCGATACGCTCTCGCCGTGCCCGCCCCGCTCCAGCGCACCACCCGCGAATTCCGCGATCTTCTGGACCTCGCCGGTCTTTCCGGCGAGACCATCATCGAGTTGCTCGATGCGGCAAGCGGCCACATCGCCGCGGCCGAAGGCCACAGCGCCGCCCGACCCTCGCTCGAGGGGCGGCTCGTCGCCAATCTCTTCTTCGAGGACAGCACTCGAACGCGAGTCAGCTTCGCCGTCGCGGCCAAGCGACTCGGCGCCCAGGTGGTGGATCTCGCGGAGGGGGGCTCGAGCGTCAGCAAGGGCGAGACGCTCGCCGACACCGCTCGGAACATCGAGGCCATGGGCGTCGATGCCATCGTGGTCCGACACGCCGCCTCCGGCGCCGCCAACCTTCTGGCCCGCGCGGTCCAGGTTCCGATTGTCAATGCCGGCGACGGCCGCCATGCCCATCCGACGCAGGGCCTCCTCGATCTCCTGGCGATGCGTGAACGACTTGGAGACCTCGCCAATCGCCGCGTGGCCATCGTCGGCGACATCGGCAACAGCCGCGTGGCCCGATCGACGCTGCACGGGCTGGTTGCGCTCGGCGCCCAGGTGGTCCTGATCGGTCCGCCCACGCTGGTCTCGAAGAGCTTCGAGAAGATCGCCGTCGGACCAGGAAGCGTGCGGGTGACCCATCAGATCGATCCCGAACTGCACGCCCTCGATGCGATCATGATGCTGCGGGTGCAGCTCGAGCGCGAGGCTGGACGGGCCATCGCCACCGACTTCCACGAGGTCTTCGGGCTGACCCCGCTGCGGCTCGAACGTCTGCCGGCGCACGCCGTGGTGATGCACCCCGGCCCGCTCAATCGGGGAGTCGAGATCGACTCGATCGCCGCCGACTGCGCCCGGCGAAGCGTCATCCTGCGGCAGGTGACCCTCGGGGTCGCCGTGCGCATGGCGGTGCTCGAGTGGTGCCTTCACGTCAGCGCCTGAGCGATTCCCTGCGACTGCTTCGAACGACCCACATGGCCAAAGCCGCACCACGCTCCACCGCCGGCACACTCAGCGCCTCGACCCGCGTGGCGGTGCTGCACGGACCCGACGTCCATCGCCGAAGCGAGCTCACCCGCGAACTTCTGGAGGCGCTGACCAAGGCTCACGGCGAGTTCAGCCGCTTTGATTTCGACGGCGAGACCGTCTCCGCCAGCCAGGTGCTCGACGAACTTCGCAGTTTCGGACTGATGACCACCCACAAGCTGGTGATCGTCGACAGGGCCGAGAAGTTCCTCGGTCGCGGCGATGCCCGGAAGCTGCTCGAGGGCTACTGCACCGCCCCGATGGAAGAGGCGACGCTCCTTCTCCGCGCCGATCGCTGGAACGCCGGCAATCTCGACAAGCTGATTGCCGCCGTCGGCTCGATCCATGCGTGTCAGCCGGCAACGCCGGCCGAAGCCGTCGAGTGGCTCACCCGACACGGGAAGGAGCGCTCGGGCAGCGCAATCGATCGCGCCGCCGCGGAACTTCTGGTGGCCCGGGTCGGCTCGTCCCTGGCGCGGATCGAGAACGAACTCCAGAAGATCGCCACCTTCGCGGGCCTAGGCGTGGCCATCACCACCACCCACGTCGCCGAGCTGACGCCGCTGACCCGCGAGGATGTGGTCTGGCTGCTCCAGCCTCTGGTGATGAAGGGCGACATCGCCGGCGCCCTGGAGGCGGTCGATCGCCTCGTTGCCGTCAGTCGCATTCCCGGTGTGCTTCTCTCCTTCGCCCTGATCGACGCCCTGCGAAAGCTCCACGATGGCGCCGCCCTGGCCGCTGGCGGGGCGTCCGCGTGGGACATCGGCAAGGCCCTCAAGCTCTGGGGCCCCGACCGCGACGAGATGGTCGCCGCCGTCACCCAGGCGGCGCGGCGGAACTCGCGGGCTCGGCTTGCCGCACTGCTCCATCGCTCGCTTCAGGGTGTGGTGCGGGCCCGCAGCGGCGGTCTGGTCGACGAGCGCATCGCCGTCGAACTGGCAATTGCCCATCGCGGGCGCGAGTAGTCGGACATTCACATCATCTCGGGCCCTCTCCGTGCCACGCCACCGTCCGCTTCTCATTCTCAACGTCGTCGGTCTCAGTCGAGGGCTCGTCGGAGCGGACACGCCGAACATCGCCGCCCTCGCCGGCCGAACCGCCCTGCATCGCATCGAGCCGATGCTTCCCGCGGTCACCTGCGCCGTGCAGTCGACCTATCTCACCGGGCTCGCCCCGCGCGACCACGGCATCGTCGGAAACGGCTGGTTCGATCGAGCCCTCTCCGAAGTTCACTTCTGGAAGCAGAGCAGCCATCTGGTCCAGGGCGAGCGCGTCTGGGAGACGGCGCGGGCCCGCGATGGGGCAATCACCAGCGCCAATTGCTTCTGGTGGTACGCGATGTACGGCTCGTCGGACGTGACGGTGACGCCGCGCCCGATGTATCCCGCCGACGGTCGCAAGATCCCCGACATCTGGACCCATCCACCCGAGCTTCGCGACTCGCTCCAGAGCGAGCTCGGTCCGTTTCCGCTCTTCAAGTTCTGGGGTCCGGCGGCCGCAATCGAGAGCAGCGCATGGATTGCCGAAGCGGCGCTCAGGGTGCGCAGCCGCTCGGCGCCGACTCTCACCTTCGTGTACCTCCCGCACTTGGACTATCCGCTCCAGAAGCTGGGCCCCGAGCACCCCGAGATCGCCGACGAGCTGCGGGCGGTCGATGCACTCGCGGGACGGCTGATCGAGGCTTACGAATCAGACGGCGGGCGGGTGATCGTCCTCAGCGAGTATGGAATCGAAAGCGTGACGGAACCGATTCCAATCAACCGCGTGCTGCGCGACGCGGGGCTGCTGGCGCTGCGCGAGGAGCGTGGCCGCGAGCTTCTCGACTGCGGCGCGAGCCGGGCCTTCGCGGTCGTCGATCATCAGGTCGCCCACGTGTATGTGCGCGACCCCGTCGATTGCCCACGGGTGCGCGAGCTCTGCCAGCGCACCCCGGGAGTCGAGCTCGTCCTCGATGTGGAAGGCCAGGCGGCGATGGGTGTGGATCACCCGCGATCGGGCGAGCTCGTCCTCGTCGCCGCCGCAGGTGCGTGGTTCAGCTACGGATGGTGGCTCGAGCCGCGGCGGGCACCCGACTACGCCCGGACCGTCGACATCCATCGCAAGCCGGGCTACGACCCCTGCGAACTCTTCCTCGATCCGGCGCTGCCTTTGGTCGAAGCCCGCGTCGCCTGGGCGCTCTTCAAGAGGCGGCTCGGGTTCCGAAGCCTGATCAAGGTGATCCCGCTCGACGATCATCTCGTCCGCGGCTCGCATGGCCGGGTCTCCGACGATCCCGACCTCGATCCGATCCTGATCGCACCGACCCTGCACAAGAACGGCGTGCTCGCCGCAACCGACGTGCGCGATGTGATTCTGAGCGAACTGTTCGCACCGTGAGATCGCCAGCCGCGGCGAGTGCGGCGGGGTTCCGAGAAATGACCTATTCCTCGGGCAGTTCGTCGACGAGCTGATAGAGCCCCGCTCCGGCGCGGCGCAGGCGACCGGCGTTGGCCAGCGCTCCCCAGACTTCGATTGGAAACTCGCGCGGCGGCACGATGGCGTCGATGTCGTTGCGCTTCCCGCTCGACATCGGACCAACGCCGAGCGACGACTCCTGGTCGAGTCGAGCCAGTCGCAGCCGCTTCTTGAATGCCCGCATGGCGCTCTTCAGAATCTCGGGATCGATTGCCGTGGGCACGGGATCGGTCGCCGAGGCGATTGCCGCCACGGTCGCCAGGTCGGCGAGGCCGCTGCTCTCGCCGCGCAGCGTGCGCACCAGGGCCGCGAGACCGGTTGCGTCGCGCGAGGTGATCAGGCGAGCCACCAGCTTGGGGTCGGCCCTGGCCTTGAGGAGGAGCTTGTGCATCGCTCCCCAGAGCGGACCCGCACTGGCTGCGGGGGAGGCGGCGATTGCCTCGGCGGCCTTGGCGAGCTCGGCGAGGAGCGCTGCGGGCGGGGTGTGGTGCATGGCGTGAACGTAGCACCCGAGGCGCCGCGGAGTCGCACTGGCAGCGCATCACGTCCCCGGAATTCGGCGCTGGGCGAGCACCGTCAGCGTGAAGCAGCCGACGGCGACCAGCGCCGGAATGGGCCGATCGAGTATCGAGAGGAAGACCGCGTCGACGAGACAGATCCCCGCAATCCAGGCCGCGACGGCGCGACCGATTCGCGGCGGCGTCGAGAGAAGGGCACTCGCCGCGTACTGCAACCAGAGCATCAGCCCGAGCCCCGAAAGGAGAAGCGGCGCCCAGCCCTGTTCGGGCTGCATGATGAACAGCGGCAGAAACGGCGGAAAGAGAAGGAGCAGCGAGGCGAAGCGACGGCCCCCGAGCCCCGAACCGCCTGTCGTCTTCTCCGCTTCCACCCGGGCGACGACCGAGAGTCCGACCACATACAGAAGCAGGGCCGATCCGAACACGGCCAGAGGCAGCGGCTCGAGCGGCCAGGCGGTTGCGGCCGCAGCGACGGCGTAGATCAGGGCTCGGCAGATCCCAAGCAGGAGCACCGTGGTCTCGCTCTTCTGATGCAGGAGGTCGTAGGCGACGATGAAGCAGAGCAGAGACGCCGCGGCGATTGCCGCAGGGATCGAGAGGAATGCAATTGCTCCAGCCGCAACCAGCACGCACAGGCCGAGGCCGATGGCGGCGCCGCGGCGCGAAATGCGGCCCGAGGGCAGTGGTCGCTGGGGGCGCTCGGTGATGTCGACTGCGCTGTCGAGGAGATCGTTCAGGATCATCCCGGCGATGTAGAGGGCGATGATCGCCGGGGCCGCGGTGGCGAGGATGTCCCAACGAAAGGGAACGCTCGCAGGGCTTCCGCCGTGGGTCCCCACCGCCAGGGCGGCGACGTCGCCATCGGGATCGCCCGGCGGAATCCGCACGGCCAGCCCGAGTGCAATCCCGGTCATCGTGTTGCTGACACAGGTGGCGAGATTGGAGACTCTCGCAAGCTCAAGCCAGGGGCGCACTCGAGTCCAGAGAGTCACACCAGCGCCGCCGTCGCGGTCCGCAGGGCCTGCGCGGTCCACTTGAGTTCGGCCGCGATTCCCGCGGCGAGATCATCGGGACGAAGCGACATCGGCAGCACGCTCCAGGCGTAGGTCTCGACCTCGACCGTGGTGGTGCGGGCGGCGGCGCCGAGAGCGGTCAGGGCCTCGCGGATCTGCCGCTGGGTGGTGCGGAGCGGACTGCTCTCCTCGCCCAGCACCGACATGTAGACCGGCACGTGGTAGTGGATGCGCCACTCGCCCATCGGCGGGCGCGCCGACGACGCGCTGGCAAGGGCCTTGGGCAGATCGTCGAAGAAGCGCAGTCCGCCGTCGTCGGAGCGGATCATCGTCTGGTGCAGATAGCGATCCTCGGCGAAGGCCTCGAGCTCGGTGAAGGCCCGGGACCGGTCGCCGGGAGCGAGGGCATCGAAGTCGACGACAATTGCGCTCGAGACCTGCACCTTGCCGAGCCGGATCCCGGCAGAGCGATAGGCCCGAAGGCACTCGGACTGATCCTCGAACATCACCGCCGCATGGCAGATGTCGTGACAGACGCCGATGTGATCGCGGACGGCCTGCTCGGAGACGCCGCGGGCGTGGGCGGTCGGAAGCAGGTGGTCGGCGAAGAAGCGCACCACGTCGCCATACCGCTCGAGGATGGCCCCAGGCTCCGGTTCGAGATCGACATGGACGATCGCACCGGTGCGCTCGCGAAGGCTTCGCAGATGCTCGACGAGAGTCACGAGCTGCTCGGCGGAGGCCTTCACCGTGGCCCGCGTGTCCGGCGTGGGCCAGCCAATTGGAACAGTCGAGATGCTGCGATCGGTGCCGGGCGAGGAGAAGGCGACCATGATCGCCGCGAGCGCCTGGGTGCATGCCAGCCGCGCCGGCTGCGACCAGTCGGGCCGGTAGACCGAGTGCTTGACGACCTGGCCGTGGAAGTCGCCGAGGGGAAATCCGTTGAGAGTCACCGGCAGCAGACCGCGCGAGAGGAACCACTCGCGCAGACGATCGAACTTCCCGTCCGGCTCCTTGGTGAACTCGATCAGCGCCGGCGCCGAGAGCCACCAGCCAATTGGCAGCAGACCATCGACGCCGAGGTGCTTGCGCACTTCGACGGCGTAGCGCTCGAGGGCGCTGAAGTTGTCGGCGAGGGTGCGACCGGCGTGGACGTTGGTGCAGTACGGGAGGTTCACGGGAAGCCGGGAGGGTACCGCAGAGCGCGGTCGGGGCGGAGGGTGGGTGTGCAGTCGAACGCGGGGCGATTCACGTCCTGCCGACGTCGAACTTCCCGGACTGACTCAGGAAGGCGACCGGGTTGTCGAAGGAGATGCGGTGGATCGTCGACTCGGCGTGGCCGCGGCGCCGCATCTCGATTCGGGCCTTGGGCACGGCCAGCGGATCACTGTGTCCCCAGTCGCCCGCGGAGTTGATCCAGAGCCTCTCGTGGCCGTACGTCTCGATGATGTCGGCAGCCCGCTGCGGCGTGCACTTGGTGTCGGGATAGAGGGTCATCCCCGCCCAGAAACCCGCGTCGAGCACCAGCTTCACGGTGTGCTCCTCGACATGGTCGATCAGGACGCGACCGGGATCGATGGCCCCGTTGCGGCGGATCGCATCGATGATGAGCTTGGTGCCCTTGAGCTTGTCCTCGAGGTGCGGGGTGTGCACGAGGACGAGCTGCTTGTGCCTCGCGGCGAAGGCCACGTGCTCCTCGAAGATGATCAGCTCGTTGCGGCTGTTCTTGTTGAGGCCGATCTCGCCGATTCCGAGCACCCCGGGCTTGTCGAGAAACTGCGGGATGAGATCGATCACCTCGCGGGCGAAGACCGGGTCCTCCGCCTCCTTCGGATTGATGCAGAGCCAGGTGTGATGGCGGATTCCGTACTGGGCCGCCCGTTTGGGCTCGAAGTCGGTGAGCAGGCGGAAGTAGTCGTAGAAGCCCTGCGGCGAGGACCGGTCGTACCCCGCCCAGAACGCCGGTTCGGTGATCGCCACGCAGCCCGCCAGGGCCATCTGGCGATAGTCGTCGGTGGTCCGCGAGACCATGTGGATGTGCGGGTCGATGTACACGGGAAGGGCCCGGGTGGGCGCAGGTGGGTGTGGAGAGAGGGTCAGCGCCCCGCGGCGCGAAGATCGACGGCGCCGGTGGCGCCCTTCATGCCGGCGCTCGCGACCGGCTCGCTGCTGTGGTCGCTCAAGAGTTCGAGAATCCGCCGCACCCGCTCGGCGCGACCGTCGGAGAGAAGCGCGAGGGCCCGGCGAAAGGCATCGATTCGGAAGTCCGCCTCGCAATCGCCCGACGATGGCCCACCCTCGGCGACGGCGGCGCGGTCCAGGCGATCGAGAAACGCAGCGATGTCGAGCAGCTTGGCGCGATGCTCCATGAAGTAGAGATCGGCGAGGGCGATGCGCGACGCGGGCGTGGTCATGGCTCTATCAGGGCTTCAGGCGAGGCGATTGGGGCTTCAGGCGAGGCGATCGAGCGGCGGAGCGGACGGCGACGATGCTATCGGGGTCGGCGTCGATGCAATGGTCGATGCAATGGTTGATGCAAGGATGGATAGGCCGCGGGCGGTGCAGTCAGAGCCGACCGGCAAGCTCGTCCATGCACTCCCGCATCAGCCCGAGATCGATCACATGGGTGTCTTCGCCGGCTCCAAGAGCGCGAAGCAGCGAGAGCGTCAGTCGTCCACCCAGATGCTCGCGGAACTCTTCGAGACCCGCGAGAAGTTCGTCGGGTTCGCGCAGACGCGGGTGGGCGATGGGAAGACCAAGGGCCTCGAGGCAGTCGAGCACGCGCTCGGCATCCGCCGCCGGAAGGCGGCCGGAGCGGGTCGAATAGAGGGTGTCGAGGGCCACGCCGATTGCCACGGCTTCGCCATGCCGCAGTTCGAAACCGGTGAGCTGTTCCAGCTTGTGGGCCGACCAGTGGCCGAAGTCGAGCGGGCGGGCCTCGTTGACCTCGAAGGGGTCGCCGCCGCCGACGATGTGCTCGAGGTGAAGCCCCGCCGAATGGCGGACCACGGTTCGCGTGTCCTGCGGATCGCGGTTGCGCAGTGCCGAGGCCTTCGCTTCGATCAACTCGAAGAACGCCGCGTCGCGCACCAGAGCCACCTTCACGGCCTCGCTCAGCCCGGCGCGGAAGTCGCGATCCGAGAGCGTGGTCAGGAACTGCTCGTCGTTGAGGACCGCCCAGGGCGGAGCGAAGGCCCCGACGAAGTTCTTCTTGCCGAAGAGATTGATCCCGTTCTTCACCCCCACTGCGGCGTCGTCCTGAGCGAGGGTGGTGGTTGGCACGCGGATCAGTCGGACCCCGCGATGAGCCGTGGCCGCCGCGAAACCGACCGCATCGAGCACCGCCCCGCCGCCGATGGCGATGACGTAGGAGCGGCGACAGATGCGGTGAAGATGCACGCCGGTGAGCACGGTGTCGACGACTCTGTGCGTGTTCTTGGCGTCCTCGCCGCCCTCGACCACCGTCGGCCGGGAGACCAGATGGATCGCCGTGGCGTGGGCGGCGGCATATTCGGCGATCCGACTGCCCAGATCAGGCCACGCCGCGGCGACGCCGGAGTCGATGAAGACGATGGCCCGGCGGGCTCCGGCGGGATCGACGTCAAGCACCTCGCGCAGCACCGGATTCGCCGGGTCGAAGAGGTTCCGGGTGAAGCGCAGCCGATGCACGAAGTCGTACTGGCAGGCCGCGTCGATCCGGCCCGATTCCACAAGACGATTGAGGCTCGATGTCACGGTGGAGTCGCGCCGAGTAGGTGGGCAAATGGGCGGCGAATGAGCGGCAAATGAGCGGCGACGCTGCTTCGGGGGCCGGCGAAGGCGGTCGAGCATCTGCTCGGGTGCCGAAGGGCGGAGACGATAGGAGATCACTCGCGGTCTGAAGATTCGGCTCTCCATATGCGGCGAACACCTCACTTCACACCACCTTCACACCAGCCCGCGAAGTGCTATCCTCGGCCGTCTTTCCTTTTTTGAGTTTCTCAGGAGAAGACCACCGGTGCGGCTTGATGTGCGGCAATGGAATTCCGCGATGTCCTTTCCGGGTGCAGCATCAGCCGCACCGGTCAGTCCATGGCAGCGCGTGAGACGGGGCCTTGGCGGACCGTTCAGTGGCCTCCTCGGCTTCATTCCGGGGCTGGCGTTGGCGCTCCCTTTTTCAATTGGCATCAGCCCGCTCGGCTGGTCGATCGAGCAGTTCGCCAATGTCGGGGCGTACGTCTCCGCCCATCTCGCGGCGTGGGCCCTGGCCCGGCGCTTCTCGACTCTCACCAGCTCCGCGTCGGTGGCCACATGGTCGATCCTCACGACCGCGGCGGTGGTGATCTTCACGATCTTCGCCTCGCGGGCGTACTACTCGCTCTCGTTTCTCGGCATCGCCTTCACCTTCTCGGCCATCTGGCTGACGATTGCCCAGCACCTCTCCTCGCGGGTCATCGTTCCGACCCTTGCCGTGGTGCCCGGCGGGCACGTCACCATCCTGAACGATCTTCCCTCGGTGCGGCTCATCCCGCTGCGTCGCCCCGGCATCCGCTGGCTCACGGTCGACGCCATCGTCGCCGACCTGCATTCGCCGCATGACGATCCGTGGTCTCGCTTCATCATCGAAGAGCGGTTGAAGGGCCGACCGGTCCTGCACTGCGCCGACGTCTATGAACGATTTGCCCAGAAGGTCTCGATCGTGCACGTCCGCGACGGCGATCTGGAGCAGATCGAACCGCCGCCCTACGTGATCGTCAAGCGGGTGATCGATTTCGCGGTGGCGGCCCTCGGGCTGGTGGTGACCGCCCCGCTGCTCCTTCTGGCCGCAATTGCCATCAAGGTCGAGGATCGCGGCCCGGTCTTCTTCAGCCAGGAGCGTGTGGGCGAGCAGGGCAAGGTCTTCAGGATGTACAAGCTCCGCTCGATGCGACCCGACGCCGAGCGCGACGGGCCGCAGTTCACCAGCGAAGACGACGGCCGCACGACGCGAATCGGCGAACTGCTGCGGCGCTGCCGCATCGACGAACTGCCGCAGCTTCTGAATGTCCTTCGCGGCCAGATGAGTCTCATCGGTCCGCGCCCCGAGCAGGTCGCCTTTGTCGAGCACTTCACCCAGGAACTGCCCTTCTATCCGGCGCGACATCTGGTGAAGCCCGGCATCACCGGCTGGGCCCAGGTCCGCGCCGGCTACGCCGCCGATCTGCCCGAAACGCAGCAGAAACTGGTCCACGATCTCTACTACGTCAAGCACATGAGCCTGGCTCTCGACGCCTACATCATCGGCCGCACCGCGATGATCGTGGCGACGGGGTTTGGAGCGCGGTGAGGGATCAGGGATCAGGGGCCAGGAATCAGCAGTGGGTTGCACGATGTGGTGCGTGCGCGGGGTGGCGGGCGCGCTGCGCCGCCGAGCCGGGGACCGCCGCACCTGGGACCGCCGAGCCCCAGCTCGGCGTGCGGCGACGCCAGTCGCCGTGAAGCGCGGCGACGGTGGCGCGTCCTCGCCGCCCCACCCGTCCAGGAACAAACTTGCGCTAGCGCAAGTGGAACGAGTTCCAAGTCGGCGAAGTCGACGGGGGAACGTCGCTCGCCGCCTCGCGCGAACGCAATCAAACTGCACCGGCCCCCCACATTCCTGCCGGACATGCCGCCGCTCCCCTGCGTACGAAGTTCCCGTGTCCCCTGTTGGCGGCGGCGTGGCCGGCCTGTAAAACCGTGCCGCGCAGCGGCACACCTTCTGAAACCGTCGGCGGAGCCGACGCGCCCTCCGCCTTACCCTCCCCCCCATGAAGCTCTACACCCGAACCGGCGACGATGGCACCACCGGACTCTTCTCCGGCACGCGCGTCAGCAAGGACCATCCGCGCATCGAGGCGTATGGCACGGTCGACGAGTTGAACTCGTGGCTGGGCATGGTCGCCAGCGCCTGCGATCCGGCGCGGGCCTTCGAGAAGCGCCTCGCGACGATTGTCGGCGAGATCCAGTCGCGGCTCTTCGACATCGGCGCCGATCTGGCAACCCCCGAGGGCGCCGCGCAGGAGTCGCGGATCATGCGAATCAGCGACGAGCATGTCAGCGAGAGCGAGCTCTGGATCGACGAGGTCGAGGCCGGCAATGCCCCGATGAAACACTTCGTGATGCCCGGCGGGACCGAGGTCGCCTCGCGGCTCCACGTCGCCCGCACCGTCTGCCGCCGCGCCGAACGACTGATGGTCTCCCTCAATCACAGCGAACCGGTCACCCCCGCGGCGATCCGTTATGTCAATCGGATCAGCGACCTGCTCTTCGCCGCCGCGAGGCGGGTGAATCGCGAGGCCGGTGTCGCGGACATCCCCTGGCTGCCGTCCAGCGGCGGCGCCCGAGGCGCAGAAGGCGCCTAAGGCCCGTGAGGGGCGTGAAGAGACCGAGCCGCGAAGCTTGCATGAAGACCATGAAGTGAAGCGCACGAAGCCCGGCTCGCCCTCCCGCTCACGACCCCGACTTCAACGCGTCTTCGACGGCGAGACTCACCATCGTGGTCTCGAGGATCTCCTCGAAGGGAATCGGCGCCGGTCGCTCTCCCGCCATCGCCTGACCGAATCGTCGCAGCTCTTCGGCGTGGCCCTTGTCGACGGCGCCTTCCCAGAGCGGCGATTCCGTTCCGGCCTTGGTCAGCGTGGTGAAGTCGTCGATGATCCACGCCTCGCCGCCGCAGAAGACTTCAATGCGTTCCTTGGCCAGCCCCTGCTTCGGCCCCTGGGCGGTGTAGGTGAGCGTGCACACCGAGCCATCCTCGTAGCGGATGGTGGCGACGAAGTTGTCGTTGGCGAGCACATCCGCCGGTCGCTTGCCGAGCGGCATCGCCCGCACATCGACGGCCGCGGCGCCGGTGAGGGCCCGGAAGAGGTCGTACATATGACAGGCCTCGCCGATATTCCGTCCTCCGCCCTCGCTGCCCTGGATCCATGACGAGAGCGGGATGCGCCCGGCGTTGATCCGATAGTTCACCATGAGCGGCGTGGCCCGACCGGCGAGCTGCTCGCGCAGCACGCGCATCGCGGGGCTGAAGCGACGGTTGAAGCCGACCATGACGATTGGGACCACCGCTGCCGGGTCGCGCCCGGCGTCGGCACGCGATGCGGCGATTGCCTCCCACTCGCCGAGGAAGCTCTGGAGCTGCGCCGTACTCACGACCAGCGGCTTCTCGACGAAGACGTGCTTTCCGGCCCGCACGCCCGCGAGAACCTGTTCGGCATGATCGCTGTGCCGCGTGGCAATCACCAGCGCATGCACGGCGGGATCGGCGAGGAATCCCTTGAGATCGCTGGCGATCGACCCGACCCCGATCGAACGGGCGAAGTTGCTTCCCGCCGCGCCATGCTTCGAGACCACACCCGCGAGCTGGAAGTATTCGGGGAGCTCCAGCATTCGCGGGGCGAGCATGCCTTGGGCGAAGCCACCCGCGCCGACAAGAACGACATTGAACGGGCCTTTCGCAGTCGCCGCGCGCAGCGGGGCGCCCCCGGCAAGTTCGACGCGGCTGCGGGCTTCGGCAAGAGATCCACCCTCGGAAGGCTCCGAGTCTTCGGCGCCGTAGCGCAGCACCAGGGCCATCGGCTTGACCGGCGAGGCCACAAGCTGCGCATAGGCCTCGCCCGCGTCCTCGAGATCGACTTCGTTCTCGATCAGGCCGAGGAAGTCGACCGCGCCGCTCGCGAGCAGTTCGAGATAGCTCTGAAGATTGCGATTGGCCGTCCAGCGCACGTAGCCCAGCGGATAGTCGCGTCCCTCGTCTTCGTAACTGGCGTCGTAGCGACCCGGTCCGTACGAGGTGGCCAGACCGAAGTCGATCTCCTTGCGATAGAAGTCGCCGCGCTGCGGATGGAGATCGACGTCGCCGCTGACGATCACCTTGCCGCGGCGCCGGGCAAGCTTCATCGCCAGATTGATCGGATGATCCGACTTGGTCGCAGCGGTCACGATGACGGCATCGGCGCCATGTTCGCCGGTCAAGCGATTGACGAGGGCAATCAGGTCGCCTTCGACGGCTGCCCCCGCGTCCATGCCGCGGAGAAGGGCCCGCTCGACGCGGTCGCTCATCAGGTCGAAGCCAATGACTCGACATCCTGCGGCCTTCAGAATCTGCACGGTGATCTGCCCGATCAGTCCGAGCCCGATCACCACCACGCGATGACCGAGTTCGACCTCGGCGCGGCGAACGCCTTGCATGGCAATGGCCCCGACGGTGGCCGAGCAGCCCATCCGGCAATCGACGCCCTGCGGCAGTTTGGCGGTGAGCATCACCGGCACCGAGACCACTTCGGCGTGATTCGCACGACCCGCGCCCGCGCAGGCGACGAGGTCGCCCACGGTAACTTCAGTCACATCGCGCCCGACGGCGACGACTTCACCTGCTGAGGAGTACCCGAGAAACCATCCCTGGTGGCTCATCTCGTCACTCGGCAGATCGCGCCCGCGGACCACGCGGGTGTTGGCCAGCACGGCGTCGCCGATTGCCTTGCCGTACCAGCGCTTGAGGGTCTGCTCCTGCCAGGAGTTCTCCTGACCGGTGAAGCGAATGAGCATGCGCTTGACCGCTCGCTTGACCCGTTGCTCGCCAGTGAGCGGTTCAGTCGCCGCCGCCGGCTCCGGCTCGGGTGGCGCGGCCACGCGTTCCCAGCGGTGATGCACGACTTCGAGGACTTCGAAGGCAGACGACGCCGAGCCTCCTGGGAGGTGATTCGACACGATCAGATGCACCTCAAGCGGCTTCCCCGCCGGCACATCGACCGAGAGTGTGAAGCGAAGTTCAGGCCGCGGATACGGAAACGCCTGCGTCGTCAACCACGTCCGCTCGCGTGCCGCGAGGAGTCCGACGCTCACATTCCCGGAGATCACCCGCAATCGAATCGACACGATGTGCCGCGAGTCGGGCGCGAGCGCAATCACCGGCGACCGCGCCGCGTAGCCGTACTCACTGCTGCCGGTCGAGAAGACCGCCGCCCCTCCCGCTTCAAGTCGCTTCCCTTCGCCGAACGCCGCCAGCACTCCCGGATCGACTGAAGCGCTGCCGACCTGCCGATACAACGACCGCGCCCGCCTGCCCGACGCCGCCAGATCCGCGGGTGCCGTCATCCCCGCGGTTTCGGTCCCCGTCGAGACCAACGAGAAGCGATTCCGAACGACCACATCGCGCCCCCCCGCCACCGGCTCCGGCATGCGAGTGACGACGACGCTGTCCGACCGACCAATGAGCTGTTTCACGCGAGGAATGTAGCGAGTCAAGGAACGCCGCGGCGCGGACCAGCGATTGCCCTCAGTGCGCCCTGACCACCAGTCGCGGCAGCGAGCCACGGATCGCCCCCTTGGACCGCCCCTTGGACCGCCGAGCACCAGGCCCCACCCCTTGGACCGCCGAGCACCAGCTCGGCCAGATGTGCAAGGGCGTGAAGCCTCCGGATGGCGACGATCACGATCAATGTCGCTCGGGGTCGACGCGACGACTCGCGCCACGGGCACCGTCCGACGGACTGCGACCCTCACCGTCCGCCGCTCGACTCGCTGCGCTCGCTCGAGGCTCGCCTCTCTCCCGCGGCGCTGCGAGCGAGGGAAGTCCACCCTCATCGTTGAAACACGCACGGTCCCATGCGTTGCTCGGCCCCCTTGGACCGCCGAGCACCAGCTCGGCCAAACGTGCCCAGGCGTGCAACCACAGTCGCCCCTACCGCCTGGTCTTCGTCACACGCTTGCGAGAGTGGCACCGGCCGCAGATCGCTTTCTCGCGGGTGTAGTCCGAGGTGAGCTCGAAGGCCGAAGCGATCGGATTGACCGCCACGCGGTTTGTGATCTCCGCGAGCTCGGCGACGCAGTCGTCGCACAACGCCTTCGAACGTGCAGATCTCAGCACTGCAGCACTCTTCTCGGGGTTTGTGCCATTCATCGAGGAGGCTGTACCGATCGATCACTGAAGCCACGATCGTTCTCCCGCTGCGTCCGCCCCCCCTTGGACCGCCGAGCACCAGCTCGGCCCCCTTTGGACCGCCGAGCACCAGCTCGGCCAAACGTGCGCGGGCGTGGAGCCCGCAGTCGGCGCACCGACTGCGTCACGCGCGACCCAACCCAACCCAACCCAACCCAACCCAACAGCCCCACCAGCGAGCCGACGCACGGCTGGCAAGCCAGCCGTGGCATCCAGATTTATCCGTGGCGTCCGACGAGTGATTCATGGGCGTGCCATGGCACGCGTTAGTTCCAGTCGTGAAGCAGCCAACTTCCGCTCCTCGTCGGTGAAGAGCCCATGCCACTCCGGCTCGTTGACGATGATCCACTCCATGGAGAGATGAAGTGCGTCGCCTCTGGTCAACCTCACGAGACCATCGTGAAGCTGCTCCCGCAGCATTTGCTTCGCCCGGGGAACGAAATCACTGCCGCAGGCGTCTACCGCACGCCGGAAGTCGGAGGGGTTGTATGGCCGGGGGAGCCGCAAGCACTGGGCGATTGACTCGCGTAGCCGGACGGTGAAGGGAGACTCGGGGTGTGACTCGGCCATGGTCTCAGTCCGAGGTGATCGCGACCCTAGAACGACTCGAGCGTGCAGAGAGTCGACAGCGGGGACAGAGTCGTCGTTGCGTGTGCGGCAAATGAAGATGTGGATTCGCTCTTTCAGTTCCGCGACGTGCTCGTGCTCGAGTGCCAAGTAGTTGTCCTTCCAAGTTTCGATCCCCGAGAACGCGAGCTTCGACTGCTCGAGACCCAATCGATCTCGATCGGTTTCCACCCGACCTCCAGCGTGGGCGATCAGATTCCGAAGCGAGCTGGCGTTCCTGAACCACTCACGGTCGACGAACCGCTGGCCGACACTGTCGAGCATCAGACCCACCCAGTCGACCGTGGACTCGTGGTTCTTCTTCCGGAGTGTCGCGCCGAGCACCTTGTATCTCTCGATGGCGTAGGACTCCCAGAGAAACCACGCTGAGGTGATGAACCCCTGTCTCGCGAGCCCAGCGGCGACCCGGAGCGGTCGGAGCGGAGTGTTGTTTGATACGTGCCAATCGATCGCGTCACCCGACATGAACGACACATCCCGGTGCTCCGCGAGATCGCAGTAGTTGTCCCAGAGCAGGGTCAGCGTCTCGAGAGCGGTGGCGGGCGTGTGCATGGGAATGCCTCGGAAGTGGTGTTCTTGAACGGATTGTCTCGGGAAGCATGCCGCGTGTCAGCACCCCGTCACCCACACACCACCTGCCCCTTCTCGAACTCTGGAAAGTGCCGGCGGACCTCGCCGCTGCCGACGAGCTTCGAGAAGGTGCGGAAGTCGTTGAGCTCTCGTCGAACGCGCCCGGCAACGATCGAGACATGCACCCGCAGCCGCTGCGCCGTCGCGCTGATGTCCGCGGTTGTGGCTGACCCCTCGCTGAACGCCTTCGGCCACTCCGTCGCGGGAATGAGGGCCTCCGCAGCGAAAGCGTTGGCCTCGCGTTCCACCTCATCGGTCGACTCGGCGCGGTCGAGATCATCCAAGAACGTCGTCGACTCGTTTTTCTTCAGATGGAGCGCGACGTGTCCGAGTTCGTGAAGCAGGGTGAACCAGAAGTGGTCGAGTCGATCATGTCGAAGCGTGAGCCCGATGATTGGAGTGCCGCCCTGAAGCCGCATCGCTGCGCCGTCGAGGCGCGTGGTGGGCAGGTGCGCCAGCACCACGAGGGCGATGCCGTACTTGGCGAGATACTCGCCGGCGGCGATCGGCCCGGACTCAAGCAGACTCAGTCCGACGAGCTGTCTCGCGAACTCGGGCGTGATTGCCGCCGGGTCGAACGCCGGCAGCGTGGTCGAGCATGCCAGATGAGCGACGCGGGTTTGCCATGCGGCCAAGGCGGCCAGTGTCGCCGGACTCTGTGCAGTGTCGCGAGTCCCGGTCCGCCGGTTTAGACAGCCGCGAAGCGCCTGCGAATCACATCTCTCGAAGAACTCGTCGAGTAGCCGGGGCGCCGCCGCACGAGCCGCATGACCGTTGCCATCGAAGTTCGAGAACCAGGAGCGCTTCGCCATCTCCGCAACGGGTGTGTGCCTGACGAGCTCGTCGGGCAGCAGCCCCTCGACCTCGCTGCGTTCCTTCCCGACCAGCGAGGCCAACGGAATCCCGAGCCCGCCGTGAAGCGCTCTGACCATGCGCAGGTTCAACGGCCGCTTGCCGGCAAGAACCTCTGAGACTTTGCTTCGGCTGCCGATGAACGGAACGAGGTCCTTCTGCGTCAAGCCCCCCTGTTCCATGCGGAACTTGATCGCATCGATCGGGCTGGGTGGCTCGATCGGGAAGTGCTCCGACTCGTAGGACTCGACCAGCGTGGCGAGCACCTCAAGCTCGTTCTCCTCCGGCGACCCGGCGGGGGCGTCCATGAGCGATGCGACTCGGTGCAGCGCAGCCTCGTAGTCCTCGGTCGACCTGATCACCTTGAGTTCGTGCATTGCTCCTCCTTCAACCTGGCTGTGCCGCCACTGGGTGCGAAGATCGTGGTTCTGTCCATCGGCATCACCGCACACTTCCGTCACCATCACGGCTCGACCGTCTCGGCGTCGATGGCGTCGTACTCGGTGTGAGTTCCAATGAACTTGATGTAGATGACCCGACGCCGATAGTGAATGCTGACCACCAGCCTGTGCTTGTTCCCGGCGATGTTGAACACGACTCGCGAGGTCTTCAGGATGCTCGCGCTGCCGAACGCCGCCTTCACATCGGGAGGCGAAGACCAAGCCGCTGCCTTGGCTTCTTGGAGCCAGGCCCGGAGCGGCGCCTCCGCGTCCCGGTGCTTCGCCCAGTACTCCGTCAGCGTTCCTTTGGCGATCACCCGCATCGGACAATACCCCGTTCCCAAATCAGAAGCAACGAACTTGTTCCCAGTTTGGGACAAGTGTACACCTTGATGCCGACTCAGCCTCTGGCCGGGGGGCGATCTTGGACACGCATGATTCGCGGCGACCGATCCGCTGCGTCAATAGGTTGTGGAGGTTGTGGAACGGGCCCCGGGTGAGCCCGAGATGCAGCCTTCTGCCGCGAAACGTGCGTGTCCAACGAGCCCCCGCAAGATGCAGCCTTCTGCCGCGAAACGTGCGTGTCCAACGAGCCCCCCTCTCCAACGAGCCCCCCTCGCTGGGTTCGACGACGTGTGGGGCGCGCTGAGTCCGCGCGAGCAAGTCGACCTGCTGCGGCTCCTCGTGGCCCGCGTTGACTACGACGCTCGCGACTCGACGATCGAGGTCTCGTTCCATGCGGACGGTATCCGTGCCCTCGCAGCGCGCGAGGTGGAGGTAGCGGCATGATCACGGTGAAGCGGAAGGTTCAGTTCGCACGCGACGCCAAGGGCCCGAAGCGGATGGTGACGCGGCGGCGGGCAGCTGAAGAGGTGAGCCCGGGCCGGGTGCCTCGGATCGCCCGGCTGATGGCGCTCGCCATCCGCTTCGACCGACTGATCCGGGACGGAACCGTGGCCGACCAGTCGGAGCTGGCTCGGCTCGCGTGCGTGACCCAGCCGAGGATGACGCAGATCATGAACTTGCTGCATCTCTCGCCTGACTTGCAAGAGGCGCTCCTCGACTTGCCGCCGACTGCGAGAGGGCGCGATCCGATCGCTGAACGCCAACTCAGATCAATCGTGTCAGAGATGATTTGGGTCCGGTAGCGAGAGAAACACCGCGCCATCGCCAGCAGCGGCGGAATGTGGCGAGGCATAGAGTGAGAGCCTGAGTCACTCGTCAGACTCCTCGCTGTCTGCGCCGACGCGGTATTTGATGTCATGGTTGATGACATGATCCAACTCATCCGCCGTGAACCCGATCGCCGCCGCAAACGCCCTGTCTATCTCGTCAAGAAGCGCCTTTGATCGGGCCGGCGTCACGGACTCCAGCCTCACCTCGCCTGTGCGCTTGTTGTTCATGCAGATGATCGTCCCTTTGGCCGTGTAGTCGGCTTCGATCTCTACACTCAGCGCCGTAAGTCGCTTGCGGAGATGCGCCACTTCTGGAATAGGGACTTGGCCGATATCGGAAGGGTTCAGATCCCGACAATTGGACATAATTTGGTAGTATAAAAAGAACGTACTACTTAACAGGTAGCAATGGACGACATGTTTGCTGTCTGCACCGACACTCAGCACGGTCTCTCGCGAGCTCGACGTCGCTTTGCCATTGATCCAGCAACGTGGCGGGCGCAATGTCACCGTGCTGAAGTACCGCAGTCCAGTATTCTTGTAGTACAGTACATCGCCACTCTTCAGCAGTCCAGACGCGCCGAGCGTTGGATGCAATTGCAATCGCCGGAATGCGGCAGCCTCACGATGGCCGCGCAACTTCGGCCAGCACTCGTGTCGAGCCGCCACAGGTGAGGCTACAACATATTCGATGAGTGGGAAGAGGGAAACCCTCTCGGCAGCACTCCATTTAAGATAACCGCCGGAGATTAGTCGCGAGCGTGTATCGGAGCGAGATGGCGACTGAAGGAAGATGGTAAGCCGTTGTTCCGCACCATCAAACAGTTTGCTCGGACGCGTGCTAAAGCTGACAAAATGAACCGAGTGACCTGTTAGAAGTAGTCGCCGGAGCGGCTGCATGCGCTCAGTGCTGGGCAATGAGACAGGGACGATGAATGAGGCATATCCCTGCGCCGCCTTGATCTGAGTGATGCGATAGATGCAGGCAGAGTAGAGGTTGGTGGCAAAAGGAAGAAAGGAGGGCAGAAGTGCGTATGCGTCCTTGACCTCCGCATACTCCACGTAGGGCGGGTTGCCGATGATCACATCGAACCCACCGCGCGACATGATCCCGTAGAAGTCGACGAACCAATGAAACGGAAGGTGCGAGGCCCTCCAAGCCGCGAACTTGGTCGCCTTCTCCGGATCGACGCCATACTCTGACGCGAGATAGCGGTTCAGCTCGTCTTCGAGTGCGCCCAGCCGTTCACGCACCAGACGCTTGCCCTCGACAAGGTGTCGCTGCTCGACATCGCTCCGCGTCTGCATTTCGCGGAACTTCCGGTAGGTCGCCGCTGCCTCCGCGGCCTGCACCTCGATGCGCGCAACATCCTTGCCGAAATCGAGACGACCCTCCATCGAGTCTCGAACCGCGCTCAGGCTCGTAAATCCGACAAGCGTGTTGCCGGTCCGAATGTTGAAGTCGATGTCGGGCAGCGGCTCAATCTTGTCGATGCCGCCGACGCCCTCGTCGATCTGCGCGACCAGCTTCAGGAAGAGGCGGAGCTTACAGATCTCGCATGCCTCCTCCATGATGTCCACACCGTACAGGTTGTTCACGATGATGGACTTGAGGATGTAGTACCGCTGGTTGGGATGCTCCGCGACCTGCGCAAGCGTCGCCCTGAAGTCAGCGAACTTCTTCGCGTCCACCGGCTCGCCCGCCGCCTTGGCGCGCTCGACGTCATCAAGGAACGACTCCATCCGCGCGAGGCACGCCTCGTAGAGCGGCTCGAGGATGTTCAGCGCCGCGAACAGGAACGCGCCTGATCCGCAGGTTGGATCGAGAACGGACAATCCGGGCTCTGGCTCGTCCGTCGACTTCGCTCCGGCGCTGCCGACGAGGCAGCGCCACACGGCGCGGAGAAGCTCAGGACCTTCACAGCGGTCAATCACGTCCTCGACGAACTGCCGGATGTCCAGATTGAGGGTGACGAGGTCATTGACCGACGTGACCTTCCCCTCTGCCAGCGCGAGGCGCAGTTCGATACAGCGCTCCCGGCGGGCGACATGCTCGCGCCAAGTCTCCGTCGGCAGTCCGTATGGATCGATCGCGGGCTTGTTCCAGGCTTGCCGCTTGGAAACATCGGCCGTCCCCGCCTCGATCTCGTTCGGCAACGGAATGACTGTGCCATTCTCATCAATCACACCGTGACGAACTGCTGCGTAGATGTACGCATCCGGTTCGTGTCTGAGCAGGCGCCAGACTGACGAGGTCGAGTCTGGCGCGAACGCGATCGCGCAGTCCCGAACGGCGCGATCGAGAATGAACGGCAGGATCGTGTTCTGCGAGATGTAGCCGGTGATGTCCTCCTTCGTGTAGTACGCCCCCATCTGCTTCTGGTTGATGTACTTCTCGAAGATGTAGCCGAGGACATCCGGGTTGATCTCGTTGCTGCCCTTGAGCGGGCGATCGTCGAGGTGCCACCGGTACTCGTCGAAGAATGCGAAGAGTCGCTCGAAGGCATCATCGGGGATCTGGATGTCGGGGTACTCACGCTCGAGCTCATGGATGTCGAAGAGCCCGCCGTTGAGATAGGGGATTTGGCCGACGAGTGCGTCCAGATCCCTCTGCCTGCTGGGACGCTTCTGGCCAAGCCCCTCGTGGAAGAGGCGCAACAGAAAGTGGCGGTAGAACGACCAGAACTTGTCCTTGCCCTTGCTCTGTTGGAGTCGCGCGAGCCGATCGCCGAGGTAGTCGTGGTCGCCGTCCAGCAGACCCTTCTTCTGGATGAAGTAGCAGAACATCAGGCGATTCAGCATCACTGACGCGTACCAATTGCGGTCGCCGACGCTCCTGATGCCCTCAATGAAGCCGTGGAACGCCTTATGCTCGGCCTGGAAGCGCTCGAAGAATCGCTTCGTGACCTTTTCGATGTCGAACGCAGCGCCTGCGCGTGTGGTGACGTCGGGCAGTGTTAGTTGGTCTTCCTCGTCGAGCCGAAACGCGATGTTGGGCAGGACTCGTTCGAGCAGAGTGCCGCTCCGCTGCCCGCGCCGCCACTCGTAGAGGCGATAGCGAGTCGGTTGGCCCTTCGTGCGGTGCACCCGCAGCCACGCTTGCTCCGCGTTCCCGTCCGTAAAGATCACGACGTGCTCGCGCGCCACCTTTGTCACCTCGCGATCGATCGCCGCGCGAGTCTGCTGGTCCGGAATCTGGCCGCCGTCGCCCGGCTGGTAGACGAAAGCCTGAAATCCCCGCTTTTGCGCGAAGCCGCGGAGCTGGAACTCGCCCGTCTTCGTCACCACTGTCAGCGACTGCTTGTGCCGGTCCCAGCCCAGGCACTCAACGAAGAGCGCCTCGAGCTCGAGGGAATCCAGCAGCTTGCGACAGCGGGCGAGGTCAATGGGCATGAGCGAACAAGGCACCTTGGGAAGTCTGCGATGCGGCTCTCAGCTCGAAACGCTGCGAGTCATCGCCCCGAGAATCGACGGAATGCTCGGCCGCAAAATCAACAGTGATCCCCGCGACGCACTCTCGATCGGTGCTGTCATCCGGCGCGACCGGCGGATTGTCCTGCCCTTCGTCCTCGTCGTCAGTTCTTGCTGGCTCACCCAACATGCTGGCGAGGATCGTGCGGATCGCACTCTCGCTCTTCACCTGCCGCTGACGAATACGCTCGCGCGTCAGCCCCAGCAGATCGCCGATCTCCTTCAGCGTCATCGCCTCGCCGTCGAATCCGTACCGAAGCCGGATGATCCGAGCCTCTGCGGGCGGCAGTGAATCGACGACCTGCCTGAGACCCTCGATCGCCGACTCGGTCCATGACGACCGGCACTCGCTTGATGCGGGAATCTGCCGTGCCTCGCGGTACTCGGGCTGGCCGCGATCGGAAAGTGATTGCACGTTGATCGCGCGAGCGACTCGCGCCCAATTCCGCCCGAATCGTGGGTCTCTTCGAGTCATCCAGTCCAGGTACCGACGGATCGCTCGGGGACCCGATCGAGCCTCAAGGCTCTCCAGGCGTCGGACGAGCCGGACATGAGACCAGAAGACGATTGCGGGCATGCCGATTCGGAGCGTCTCGGCGGGTCCGTCTCGCTCGCACTGTTGCTGAATCGCTGGCGTGGCATAGGTCGAGAACTGGTAGCCGAGTTCGGGCTTGAACTGCGCGGCGGCACGGAGCACGGCGACCATCCCGATCTGCTCGGCCTCGTCCTCCTCCATGCCGAACCACCATTGCAGGCGTTTCGTTCCCCATCTCGCGAGCCGTCGGTGGAACAGGACGAACGCATGGAATGCCTCCTCCCCGCCGTCTCGCATCGCCAGCGCCAACCGATCGCTCCGCTCCGAAATGCCGGGTCGCCTCACGAAGAGATCGTGTTCCGATTGTGTGTCGAGTGCGGAGCGAACACGGTCGAGCGCGTCGACCAACGTGACTCGATCCTCCTCGGCAAGCGCAAACCTCAGTCCGATCAGCCGAGCGACCAAGCTCTCGGGCGGCGTGGCGGAGAAGAATGGATGCTCGCGATGGCGGAGGCGACGCCCATCCGGCATGCGCACTGCCCACTGCCATACCTGTTTCCTCGGATCGTCACAGGAGTAGATGACGATGTGCTCGTGCGCAACCCGCAGCAACTGCCGTTGCAATGCGCGCAAGCGGCCTCGGTTGAACATCGTGTAGCGATCCGCGACGCAGTGAATGACCTTGAACCCGCGCTTGTGGGCAATCACCTCGAAAGACAAGTCGAGCCCATCCGCCGTCGCGGTTGTCGCGCCGCGGGTGCGATCCCACCCGAGCCGCTCGATGAAGAGCGTCCGGAAGTCGTGTGTGATGAGATGGCTCGTGAGCGTGTCCATCGGTGACTTATATGGTCCGCAATCCCAGAGAGCAGACGATTCGCGGCTCCACGGGCGCCTCGTCGCTCTCATCCACGGACAGCTTGCCTTCCTCTCTCAGCGCGAGTACCAGTTGCGCGAGTACCTCGTCGGTCAGGCCGACTCGAAGTTGTCGATTCAACGTGTCCCTGGCGGACTCCCGCAGCGGAAAGCGGTGAATATCCTGGATCGCGCGGTTGAGCGCATCGGTCGCGAAGAGCGTTCCGCGCACGTGCTCGGCATACGACTTCAGTCGCTCGTAGACGCGGAAGCGTGCTCCGGACGGGCGCCCGAGCTGGCCGCCAATCTGCTTCTCCTCGTCGCCGATGAGATTGACTCCCGCTTGGACTGACGAGTGGTGCCAGGATGCGCGATCCAAGGCCGGCGTATGTGGCGCGCACTCGGCTGCCTTCAGAATCTGGAGCTGGGACTCCGTGATGCTGTTCCCATCCTTGTCCATCCATGCGAGCGCATCGGTGTCGTCCCCGAGCTGCGCGTACACGAGAATGCCTTCGGGACGGTCCGGGGTTGGCGAATGGCTCTTCGTCGAATAGACGACATCGGGCATGTCAGCGATGGTCTTCTGCAGGGCGGCATCACGATCGATCGCGTTCTTCCAGATCTGGAATGCGTATGAGGCGAGATCGACCTCGGCGTCCTCTTCACCGTCAAGAATGCCGGCCTTTTCGTTGTACAGATCGACGAACGACTGCTGGTTGGGGTCGTCCTCAAAGAACGACTCGTCCGTGCCGACCACTTCGGCGTTCTCGAGAAGCCGCTGACGGACGCGCGCACGAAGGTTGATGATCTGCTCCACGCCCTCAGCGGGCATGAAGGAATAGCAGCGGATCGTGTCGGCCTTCTGCCCAATGCGATCGACGCGACCGGCACGCTGCACAAGTCGGATGATCGCCCACGGCAGATCGAAGTTGACGACGACCGCGCAGTCCTGGAGGTTCTGGCCTTCCGAGAGGACGTCCGTCGCGAGCAGCACGCGACTCTGGGTCTCGCGGTACTTCGCAAGCTTGTCGTTGCTCTCGGGACTGAAACGCCACGCCTCGGCCGTGGGGTTCTCGGTGTCTCCGGTCACCGCAGCGACTCCTTGAGCGCCTGCGCGGGAGAGCTCACGCTCCAAGTACCGCACGGTGTCGGCGAACTGACTGAAAACAAGCACTTTGTCAGTCGGGTGGCTTGTGACCACGAGTTCGCGGAGCGCGGCGAGCTTCGCGTCCGTGTCCGCACGCCATTCGCCGCTGATGTCGAGGACGCAAAGGAGATCGCCGGCGTCAGCGACGAGGTCGTCGCATAAGTTGGGGACGAATAGCTCTGCGCGGAGCCATGCAAACCGGGCCTTGTGCCGCGTCGCGTACTCCTTGTAGATCTTCTCGGCGGCGGCGAGGAAGTCCGCCTCAGTTCGGCGCGACATCACAGGCTGCGGGCCTTCGCGCTGCGTGGTTCCGTCTTCCTCGAACAGGTCGAACCCGCCAGCGCGCGCCTCGGCGTCGACGTCGTCCACTCGGGAATCGAAGATGCCGACGTCCTGCGTGCCGATCGGCAACCGCAGTCCGCTTCGAATCGCGTAGATGAAAACGAAGTTGCGGAGGATGTGACGCTCGACGGACTGCACGAACGCGTGACCACTGCTCTCCAGCCGCTTGAAGAGATTCGTTCGGCAGAATCCCATGAGTCGCTTCCCGGCGCGGGACAGATGTTGCATGTGCTGCGCCTCGTTCTGAGTCGGCGGCGCGGCGGGGGCGGGCGCGACATAGTTCCCCATGCCATACCGCGGTAGGCGAAGGTGAGCAATGATGTCCACGACGTCCGGCGAGAAGAGCCGCGCGTACTGGTCGTTCGGGTCCGAATCGTCGATCGTGAACTTCACCGTCTTCGGATCGCGGATCGGGAAGTACGACCGACGGCCGTCCTCAAACGTCAGGTAGTGCCGGTCGCGCGCCGGATCGAACGTCGCGTAATTCGCGCGGATGAAACTGCGAGTGCGGCGCACGAGAAACAGTCGCATGAGGTCGCGCCAGTCGTCGGCGTGTGCACTCTTCTCGAAGGCTGGCAACGAGTGCGGCGAGCACTGATGGCGACGGATGAATTCCGTCTCCCCGATCTCGCGGATGAGCCGTTCGGGACGGATCCCGAGAGGCTTGTCCTCAGGAATGAAAAGGCGCAGCTGGCTCGACAGATCGAGGTAGGTCTTGTTGTATGGGGTCGCGGAGAGCAGAATCGTCTTGCTCTCGTTCTTCCGCAGGTACTCGAGAATGGCCCGGTATCGGCTTCCGTCGCGATTGCGGAGGTTGTGGCTCTCGTCAATCAGGACCACGCGATAGCGGCGGAGATCGTCCAGTCCGTTGACCTTGCTGATCGGGATGACCTTGCCGCGGAGCCTGAATCGCTCCCGATAGTCCTCCCACATCGGGACGAGGCGCACGGGGCAGATGATGAGCGTCTCGAGATCGTGGTCGTCCTCAAGGATCTTCGCCAAGGCCGTGGCCATGAGGGTCTTTCCCAGGCCGACGACATCACCTATGAGGACCCCACCGCGCTTGAGGACGTGATGGGCCGCGATCTTCACCGCGGCGATCTGGAACTCGAAGAGCATGTTCCCGAACTCGCGCGGGATCCGGAACTCGTTCAGTCCAGCGCGCGCCTCACGAGAAAGGTGATAGGCCATCTTGATGTAGATGTGGTACGGAGGGATTGCCGTCTCGCGCGCCCAGCTCTCGTCGATCACCCGGACAAGATCGTCGGAGATGTCAACGCAGTAGTCGTCGGTCCAGCGCGCCTCGAACCACGCTGCGAGCTTTGAACAGGCGTCGTGGTCCATCACGTCGATGTTCAGCTCGCCCTGCATTCCCAACCCGGCGAACGTCAGATTGCTGCTACCGAGGAAGCCGACGGCCGGGTTGACGGTGTCGGGGCGGAAGAGGAGGTAGAGTTTTGCATGGAGTTGGTGGCGGAGGAAGAGTTTGACTCGCACCTTGCGGGCACGGATCTGGGACGCGAGACGGCGGAGTCCTGCCTCATCGGCGTTGGTCGGTGTCCCGAGCGTGAGTTGCTTCCGGAACCCGTCGGCGAGCTCTCGCCTTAGTCTGGCCGCCGTCTGGTTGTCGATTCCCTGTTCCTCGGCAACCGGAGAAAAAGCCGTGCGGACCACGTCCTCCGGAGGACGATGCATGCCCACGAGCAGCCGGCAGCACTCGCCGTCCTCGCCCGACCACCGGTCGATCAACTCGTCGAGTTGCCGCCACCCCCGCAGATTGAAGTAGCCGACACAGAAGTCCGCCCGCTGCGAAACGGTGAGGGTGTCGCGCAGTGCGGGCAGAAGCTGTGCGTCGATGTTGTCGAAGATTCGCGGCAACGGTGAGTCCCGATCTCGTGTCGTGTCCCGGGCGCGTCGACCGCGGGTTGCGTGTCACCGAGCGGCTGAAGTCCGTTCACCCGTGGGTGACTTATAACCGGCGAGAACCGACGCCGGTTCGACCATCCTGGAGACCGCGTCAGCCGAAACCGCGTCGGTCGAGCTGGCGAACCAAACTGCCGATGGGCGTCGGGGCCGACGATGGTTGAGCTGCCGACGGGTCGCGGCCATCAGATAATGGGAGTCTTTATCGCAGTTGCCGTCAACTGCTCGCGGCCTGCCGAGTGACGGCACGGCGTCAGCGAGCCAGCGATCCCGGGTCGGCCTCTGGGCTCCATCCGTCGTCCGCGCGGGGGTCGATGCCCCCTCCGAGGGGGTCGTGACGAGTCACCATGGGGGTGGTCACGTGTGATGACCGTTGACACAGGAGCAACGCCCTCGATCCGTCATGCCGTCAACTCAGCCGGATGATCAGTGGACTGACTCCACTGCGCACCGTCGGCTCGTGTGACGCACTCCGGGGTCACGATGACCGAGGGCGAAGATCGAGCTTCTGGGGGCGATCTTGGACACGCATGATTCGTGGCGACCGATCCGCTGCGTCAATAGGTTGTGGAACGGGCCCCGGGTGAGCCCAAGATGCAGCCCTCTGCCGCGAAACGTGCGTGTCCAACGAGCCCCCCAACGAGCCCCTCCTGGGTCAACGACATCAACGACAACGGGGTGATCGTCGGGGCTGCCGGACCGTTCTACTCCCCTGAATTCGGCGGCAAGGCAGTTGCCTGGGTCCCCGATGGCGCAGGCGGCTACACGATCCAGCAGCTCGGCACACTCCCCGGACACACCGCCAGCAACGCCGCGGCGGTCAACAACCTGGGCGACATCGTCGGCTACTCCATGAGCGGCGGTTTCCGCTATCCGGTGCTCTTCACCGCCCCCGGCGGCGTTCAGGACCTCTCGTTCACCGGCATCTTCGATCCCGCAGACATCAACGAGGAGCGCGTGCTGATCGACCACTCGTTCACCTGCAAGAAGCTCGATCTGGACACCATGGTGGTTCAGGACCTGGGCACCGCCGGGGCCGGCTACGTCGCCTCGGCCGGGGCCACGATCAACGAGTCCGGACAGGTCGCGGGGCTGGTGATCCTGACAAGCACAACCTGCGACCGGCAGGCGGCGCGCTTCACCGACGAGGTGGGGTGGGAGATCTTCAGTACCTGCGGCCCCCACAACGGTGCGCAGGACATGAACGATCTGGGCGATCTCGTCGTGAGCATCAACCTGGGTTCCTATGTGCGATTCGAAGCCCTCGGAACGTTCCCGATCGAGGACCTGATTGTGAACGACGTCGGGCACTGGTACCCGGTCACCCTCTCCTCGCTGGCGATCAACAACTCCCGTCAAGTGGCGGTGACCGCGACCAATCCCACCCTCAACAAGACCGGCGTGCTGCTGCTGACGCCGATTGCGATTCCCGGCGACCTCGACCTGGACGGCGACGTGGACGGCGCCGACCTCGGCGCCCTGCTCGCCGCCTGGGGTCCCTGTGCCGAATGCGCGGCCGACCTGAACGGCGATGGCGATGTGGACGGCGCCGACCTCGGTGCGCTGCTGGCGAACTGGAGCTGAGTGGAATCGTCGAGCCCGGCGCAGCGGACGAGAGCAGCGGTCGGTCCCTGCCGCGCCGGATTGCGCGCCCCCCAGTTGCTCAGGGGGCGACTTGCAGGGGGCGACTTGGCGGGCGACTTGGGGACGGGCGACTTGGAGGACGGGCGACTTGGACACGCACGATTTGTGGCGATGGATTAAGCGGCTCAACAGGTTGTGGAGCGGGACCCGCGCGAGCACGACATGCAGACCTCCCCTGGAAACATTCGGGAAACGTGCGTGTCCGACGAGTCCCGACGAGTCCTTGCCTGCACCTGAGTCGGCATTCACTCGCCCACCTACGACGTCGGAGCTGACGGCGCTCGCTGCGCCGCCCGAGTTGCCCTCAGGAACTGATCGATCGCATCGGCGGCGACCTCGGCGCCGTCGCGTTCGGCGCGAATGAGCCGAGCGAGCTCTTCGGCGCGATCGCCGAAACTCGGCTCCGAGGTCACTTGGCGGATCGCCTCTGCCAACCACGCGGGGCGTGCGGCTTTGAGGGATGTGCTCTTGCCCACTCCCAATCGCCGGATGCGGTCGCCGTTGTCGGGTTGGTCGTGTGCGGTATGCAGCACGATCTGCGGCCGACCGGCGCGCAGGGCCTGCGCGGTCGTCCCGATGCCGCCGTGATGAACGATCGCGGCGCACTGCGGCATCACACGACTGAACGGTGCGTATGGAAATCGCCACACGTGCTTCGACGACGAGGCCTCCTCACCCCCGGGACCGGTGAGAAGGATGGCGCGCTTCGACTCGGTCAGCCGCATCGCCTCCTCGACAACCCGGTCGAAGTCCGGCGCCACATGAACGACAGCCGTGCCGAGCGAGAACAGGATGGGCGGCGGACCGGCGGCAAGGAACGCCTCGAGATCCTCGAGGTTGGCCTGTGCGCCCGGGAGAATCGCATCGTGCCAGGTGAAGCCGCAGATCGTCGAAGTCGCGGGATCGTCGGGGAGTGGACCGCGAAAGTGCTCCGACCAGAGAGCGAGGTTCAACACCCCGCCGTGCGTCGTCGCCCGCAACCAGCCGCGGCGAGCCTCGAGGTTGAGTTCGCGGCGAACACTGTTGAGCGTGGAGTCGATCGTGCGATCGAGCAGTGGTCGCAGAAAGGTCCGGATGCTCCAACGCTTCACCGAACCCGGCTTCAGCACTCCGGACCTCGCATCAACCAGTGTCTCGTGTCTCGACAGCCAGTAGAGCGGGGAGAGAAGCGCAACAGCCGCGGGAACTCCTGCTTCTTCCGCGGCCCATGACGCGGCAAAGCACGCATTGTGGAGCACCACCAGGTCGGGCCGGTCCTCGAGAATCGCGTCGCGGGTCGCTTCGAAGATCGGCCTCGAAAGTGGCCCGATTCCCTGCGTGATCAGCGACCTGTGCGCCTGCCGCGGGTCCCACACGGCGGGGTTGGCGCGGAACTGCTCCTTCAAGGATTGCCTCTCCCCGACACCACGAAATCGCAGGCCGTGCGACTCGATCAGCTCGGCGAACACCGGATTGGCGAGCAGCGTCGCCGAGTGCCCGCGTCGCATGAGCGCTCCTCCGACCGCAAGGAACGGATGCACGTCGCCGTGCGAACCAGTGGTGATCATCAGAATGCGCATGGCGAGCGGACCTGTAGGAATTGCGAGGAGACCGTTGACGGTAGTCTGCCGTTCCCGGCGAATACGCCCCGTTCGCTCGCGGGGCGATGCCTGACCACGTCCCTGGTTCATCGCCACAAGCTGCTCGCGTGATTCCGTCCCGTGTACGCTTTGCTCCCATGCGACACCACCTACTCGCCGCCATTGGTTTGGCTTTCGCCGTAATCCTCGCGTCTCCGCTCCGAGCCGACGAACTCGCCGAACTCCGTGAGATGGTCCGCGACCTTCAGGAGCGCGTGGCGCGCCTGGAAGCCAAGCTCGGGGACTTCACCGACTTGAGCACGCCCGCGGCGCCTTCGGGCCCCGTGGTTGCGGGCGTGCAAGTTGTGCGGGTTCTGCAGATCGATCCGGTCCCCGCGGACTCCGCCGCAGTGGCCCGGGCGGAGGCGCTTCGAGTCGAGGCGTCAAAGCTTGAGGAGAGGGCCAAGCAGCACGACCGGGACAGGGCCGGGCTCCGCGACAACGACCGGAATTCCTCTGGTACGAGCAACACCCATCGCCGGGAGGAACTGAAGCGGCAGGCAGACGATTTGAGGGACGACGCCCGGAGGCGGACGACCGAAGCCATGCGGATCGAGCGTGACGTCTCGACCCCGCGCCACCGCATCGCCGGATGGGACGGAGTAAAGCTCGTACTTCTCACCACCGAGCGAGACCTCACTTCAGTGATCGGCCGGCTCGCCGCCGGCGACGTCGTTGCGTGGCAGGGCCTTCGGCGATCGTCGAGTCCGACTCTCGATGAAGTCACGACGAGCTCCGTGCGCCGCCTCGATCCGCCGCCGGCCATCGCAGCGGCTCCAGCCCAACTCGTCATCCCGCCCGTCGTCCAGCAGACCGCGACGCCGCCCGGTGGAAAACCCAAGTGAAAAAATCCCGGTCGAGGCAAGCCTGAGATCGGGGCTAGGGCCTTGGTCGATCGGGGAGCCATCCTGGACACCCGCGACTCGTGAAGGGGCTCTGGAAGGGGATCTGGAAGGGGATCTGGGACACGCACGATTCGTTGAGCCCGATCCTCTGCCTCAGCAGCATGTGCCGCTGGGAGCCCACGCCGAACTCACGATGCGGACCTCCTCCGTGAGCTGTGCGTGTCCAGGGTGTCTGAGCGCCGGGCGGCAGAGTCGCGGCTTACCGGGACGGACTGGCAGGCCGACAACCACCACGGCAGCGAAGCCCTCACGCAGGCCATCGGTCGGGCCGCGGCAGTGGCCGGGTTCGAGGCCCTCCTCGCGCACTCCGCAGCCGTGCCGGGCAACGCCGTGAACGAATCACGCCCGCAGCGCCGCCGAGCCCGGTACCGCCGCACCCGGTACCGCCGCACCCAGTACCGCCGAGCCCCAGCTCGACGCACGGCGGCGCCAGTCGCCGTGAAGAACGGCGATTCGCCCACTTGAGCGAAGAACGAAGTGACACGGATCTCCATGGACGAGGTCCTTCGCGTCGTGCGCAGGAAGGATGGAACACGGAGGACATGGAGGTCACGGAGGACACGGAGAAAGAGGCAAGGGTGCGAACGGCACCGGCCCCGTGATGCAGGCACCATGCATAATGCCGGCATCACAGCCAATCGTGTCCGTTCACCAACAACACTCGCTCGCTTCGTTCTCTGTGTCCTCCATGTCCTCCGTGTCCTCCATGACCTCCATGTCCTCCGTGTCCTCCATGTCCTTCATGTCCTCCGTGTCCTCCGTGTCCTCCATGTTCCATACCTCCTGCACGCGAGGTGACGAAAGTCTGGCGAGCATGGTCGACGTGCACGGAGGTTGCGCGCACCAGCGTCTCGCCGAGCCCCAGCTCGGCGTACGGCCACGCCGGTCGCCGTGAAGAGCGGCGATTCGCCCATGCGCACTCATGCGTCCCACGCGGTCAGCAGGAGCCCCAGATCGGTGGCCTCGACTGTGCCGTTTCCATCGAGATCCGCGGCGCTGCTGGCGCTGCCCCAGTCGGCGAGCATCAGGCCGAGATCCGCGCCGTCGATGGATCCGTCGTCGTTGAGATCGGCGCCGAGATGGCGCACGCGCTGCAGTCCTCCGCCGTTGGTCCCGGTGTGATTCAGCACCATGAGGCTTCCGTCGCTCGGATCGACCGCGAGGTCGACTGGGCCGGACATCCCGTTCCCGATGAAGGTGAACGGCGATGTGCTCACGAGCGCATCGTTCTCATCGAGCCGCATCGTGCGCAACCAGTTCAGCGTGAAGTCGGGATAGAACAGGACGCCATGCCACGACGAGGGGAATGACGTCCCGGTGTAGAACGCGCCACCGACGGTGCATTTGCCGATGATGCCAGGTGGCGACGACTGCTGGCTGAACTGGTGGTGCCAGTGGCTCAGCGGCGCCGTGACCGGGCCGGGATTGTCCGGCGTGTTCAAGGTCGCGCAGCCGCTGTTCGCGGGGTTCATCGCGGAGTACGCGGAATGCGGATTCGGCCCTTCGTAGCAGGGCCAGCCGAAGTTCTCGCCGCCACGACAGACATTCAGCTCTTCGAAGGCCTTCCAGCCCACGTCGCCGATGTACAGCGAGCCGATGCCGTCACTCTCCGGTCGCATCACGATGCGATAGGGATTCCGCACGCCGTACGCCCACACCTTCGAGCGCGGCTCGGCGGGATCTCCGGTGAAGTACGGATTGTCCGGGAGGCCAGCTCCCGTCGCAGGGTCCACGCGCAGGATCTTGCCGGCGAGACAGTCGAGGTTCTGCGCTCGGAACGCGCCGATGTTGCAGTCGGCGCCGAAGAGCGCTCCGCAGTTGACGTTGCCACCGCCATCGGCGCTGAAGTAGCTGGCGCCGTCGCCGGCGCCGAGAAGGAGCGATCCATCCTGGGCAAAGGCAAGACCGCCGCCCTGATGGGTGAGATGGCAGGAGACGGTGCCGTCGGCGGCCGTGTTCCCGAGCAGCACCACACGCGAGGCCGGATCCACGGCGTTGCAGTTCTCCGGTGTGCCCACCGTGTACCGCGCAAGTCGGCAGAACGTGACCGACGCCGGCAGCTCGTTCGGCTGACCGAAGACGGGATCGACGACGAAGTACAGATAGATGTATCCGTTGGTCTCGAACCCAGGGTCGAGCACCAGCCCGAGCAGCCCGCGGTCCGCGGAGGCGCCCACTTCGTCGACGATGTCGAGAATGACCACGGCGTTGCTCTCGCCGCGCTCGACGACTTTGACCACCCCCGCGAGCTCGCTGATGAACGCGCGGCCGTCCGGGGCCAGCGCCAGCGCCGTCGGCTTCACGAGCCCGTCAAGAGTCGTCTCGATCACGAAGCCGGGAGGAGCGGCAGATACGGAGGAGGAGCGCGCAACCAAGATGGATGCCACCACCGTGGCGAAGGCGCGGGGAGACCTCACGTGCATCGAAGCGATCCTTGTGGTCATGCGGCGTGTGGTCAGGCATGATCAGACTTGATCAGACTTGATCCGGCATGATCAGACTTGATCGGGCTTGATCGGGCTTGATCGGGCTTGATCGGGCTTGATCGGGCTTGATCATGCGACTGGCCGCTGTTGCGTTCGCGGACGGACCAGTTGTGAGGCAGCCAACGGGGCTGCAACACTGGTCTGCAATGCAGCCTGGAAGGCTTCACCGCGAGGCCAGCGTACGCCGGCGGAGCAGCGGAAATCCTGGTCATGGACTGGGAACGCCGAGCCGAGCGAGCGACGCCCGCATTGGCACGATCGTGGGGTGCGATCGTGGCTGCCCCCGTTGTTCCCACGAGAGCAAGTGTGCGACGACGCCGCTCCGCAGCGCTCAAGCGTGCGCACCCGTGGTTCCCACCAGAGCGAGTGTGCGGCGAAGCCGCTCCGCAGCGCTCAAGCGTGCGCACCCGTGGTTCCCACCAGAGCGAGTGTGCGGCGAAGCCGCTCCGAAACGCTCAAGCGTGCGCACCCGTGGTTCCCACCAGAGCGAGTGTGCGGCGAAGCCGCTCCGGAGCGCTCCCACTAGGATGGGCCCGGACCCACTCCCCCTGCTGCGCTGCGGGGCCACACTTTACCCGCATGCCGAGCACCACCACAACCAAGTCGACGACGACCCTCCGCGCGGGACTGGTGATCGCGGCCAATCGGCTTCCGTTCAATCGTGTGGCGAGTCCTGAGGGTGTGGTGTGGGAGCGCAGCCCGGGCGGGCTGGTGAGCGCCATGCAGCCGGTGATCGAGCGTCATCGGGCCATCTGGGTGGGCTGGGACGGCGGAGTGGGTCGCGCCGGGCGTGGCGTGCGGGTGGGCAAGCTCGGGATTGCCCCGGTGCGCCTGAATCGCGCCGAGGTCGATGGCTATTACCAGGGCTTCTGCAACAGCACCCTCTGGCCGCTGTATCACGACGCGATCCATCAGCCCGTCTTCGAATCGAAGTGGTGGCAGCCCTACGTCGACGTGAATGCCCGATTCGCGACGGCAATTGCGCGGCGGGCCACGCGGAACGCCAGGATCTGGATCCACGACTATCACCTGCAGCTCGTGCCCAGGCTGCTGCGGCAGATGCGACCCGATCTTCGCATCGGCTTCTTCCTGCACATTCCCTTTCCGCCTGACGAGCTCTTCGCCCAGCTCCCGCAGCGGGCGGCGCTGCTCGAGGGACTTCTCGGCGCCGATCTCTGTGCCTTCCAGACATCAGGCGGGGCGATCAACTTCTCGCGAGTGGCGCGGCGCTACACCGACGCCGAGGGCACCGATCACGAACTCACGCTCGGGGAGCACACGGTCCGCTGCATCGCCACGCCAATCTCGGTCGACGCCGACGCCTTCGAGGGCCTGGCGAACTCCGCGGCGGTCAAGCGCCGCGCCGCCGAGATCCGCCGCCAGCTCGGCGGACGCAAGATCATCCTCGCGGTCGATCGCCTCGACTACACCAAGGGCATCGCCCATCGGCTGCGGGCAATCGAAGGACTCCTGCGTTCGCGCCGGCTCTCCGCCGAGAAGGTGGTCCATCTCCAGATCGGTGTGCCCAGCCGCGAGGAGGCTCACGGGTATGAAGGAGTTCGCCGCGAGGTTGAGGAGATCGTGGGTCGCATCAACGGGACGTTCGCGGAGCCCGGTCGTCCGGCGGTCCAGTTCTTCCGCCGCTCGCTTCCCCGCGAAGAGCTGACGGCGTACTACGTCGCGGCTGACGTGATGGTGGTGACCCCGCTCCGCGACGGCATGAACCTCGTCGCCAAGGAGTATGTCGCCAGCCGCGTCGATCACAGCGGCGTGCTGGTGCTGAGCGAGTTTGCCGGTGCGGCGCGCGAAATGCGGATGGCGCTCCAGTTGAACCCGCGAGACACGGAGACCTTCGAGGCGACGATTCTCAAGGCGCTCCATCTGCCGGCGCGCGACGTTCGCATGCGCATGGCGGTGCTGAGGACGCAAGTCCGGCGTCACACCGTCTTCGATTGGGCTGAGCACTTTCTGGAGGCGCTTGAGCGATGAATGCCGATCTCGAACTGCGCCTCCTCACCATCGCCGAGACGCCGGTCCTGCTGGTGACGTCTGATTTCGACGGCACGCTGTCGCCGCTGATCGACGACCCGGCCGCGGCGACGCCGTGCGCCACCTGCATGGCGGCGCTGGCCGAACTGGCCGAGCTCGACCACACCCATGCCGCCATCCTCTCTGGTCGCGGGCGCAGCGATCTGGTGCACCGAACCAACTCGCCACGGGGAGTGCGCATCGTCGGCAGCCACGGCGCCGAGCCCGACGACGGCGACGCCGATCTCGCGCCGCCCGGACTGCTGGATCGGCTCCTGCAGACGATCGAAGCAATCGCTGCAAGTGGCACGGGACTTCTTGTCGAACGGAAGCCGCTGGGAGTCGCCCTGCACTATCGAACCGCTGCGCCGCCGGTGGCCGAAGCCGCCGTCTCCGCCGCCACGATTCGGATGGCCGGCACACCCGGCGTGCACGTGCGACATGGAAGCATGGTCGTCGAGTTCAGCGTCTCGCCCACCGACAAGGGAGCGGCGCTGGCCCGGCTTCGGCATGCGGTCGGGGCGACGGCGGTCCTCTTCATCGGCGACGACCGCACCGACGAGGATGCGCTGCGCACACTCGGGCCCTGCGACGTCGGGATCAAGGTCGGCGATGACGACACTGTGGCCTCGCATCGTGTGCCCGACGTTGACGGTGTGGTCGGGGTGCTGGCCCGACTGGTCGAGCTCCGCCGGAAGTGGCTCGCCACGCGCCGGCTCGTCCCGCTCGAGGCCCTCTCGCTCCTCTCCGACGAGCGAACGGTGGCGGTGCTCGATCCGCGCGGCTCGCTGGTCTGGCACTGTCTGCCGCGAATCGATTCGTCGGCAGCGTTCTCGGGAATTCTCTCTGGTTCCGCCGCCGGCGGCTGGTTCGAGACCGAAGCACTCGGCGACGTCGACCGTCCCACGCAGCGCTACGAGCCCGGCTCGTTCGTGCTGGTGACCGACTGGGGCGGCATCCGCGTGGTCGACTACATGGACTGCTCGAACGGCCGGCCGTATCAGCGCGCCGGGCGCAGCGATCTGCTGCGGGTGATCGAGGGCAGGGGAAGAGTGCGGGTGCGATTTGCACCGCGACTCGACTTCGGCCGCGTGGCCACCACGCTCTCGGTGCGCGGTGAAGGGCTGCACGTCGATGGTGCCGCGGACCCGCTGGTGCTGCGCAGCCCGGGCGTGATGTGGACGATTCGCGATGACGGCATGCACCAGAGTGCCGAAGCGATGATCGAACTGACCGGCGAACCGGTGGTGCTCGAGCTGCGATCGGGCTCGGCAAACGTGGGTGAGAGCACGGTTGCGGAGGCGACCCGCCGGGCGCAGACGGTGCGCTTCTGGCGCGGATGGGTCGACACCCTCGTGGTTCCGCCGATTCACAGCGAGGTCGTGCGGCGCAGCGCCCTGGTGCTCAAGGCGCTCTGCCATGGGCCTTCCGGTGCAATCGCCGCCGCGGCCACCACCAGCCTGCCCGAGCATCTGGGTGGTGAGCGCAACTGGGATTATCGATTCTGCTGGCCGCGCGATGCGGCGATGGCTGCGGCGGCACTGGTTCGAGTGGGGAACACCGGTCATGCGCTTCGGCTTCTCGACTGGCTGCTTGCGGTCGTCGACGACTGCGAGACGCCCGAGCGGCTGCGGCCGATCTACACCGTCACCGGGCGTCATCTGGGCCCCGAGGCCGAGATCGGCACTCTCGCCGGGTACGGCGGCAGTCGACCGGTGCGGATCAGCAACGCCGCCGCGAACCAGGTGCAGCTCGACGTCTTCGGGCCGATTGTCGATCTGGTTGCGCTTCTCGCCGATCGCGGGGCGCCGGTGTCGCCGGATCACTGGCGGCTGGTCCGGGCGATGGTGCATGCCATCGAGTCGCGCTGGCGCGAACCCGACCACGGTGTGTGGGAGATCCGCGCTGATCGACGCCACCACGTCCACTCGAAGGTGATGTGCTGGTTGACCGTCGACCGTGCCCTGCGTGTTCAGGAGCACATCTATGGACAGCGCGACAGCGATTGGGAGGCCCTCGCCGCGGAGATCCGCGAGGAGGTCATCGAGCGCGGGTGGAGCAGCGCACTCGGGGCCTTCACCGCCGCGTACGGCAGCCGCACGCTTGACGCAGCAACCTTGATGGTGGGCCTCACCGGACTCGTTCAGGCCGACGATCCGCGCTTCGTGGCCACCGTGGAGCAGATCGATCGTGTGCTCCGCCGCGGCGGAGTGGTGTACCGCTATCTCGAGCCGGACGGCCTTGCCGGTCGCGAAGGCGGCATGCTGGTCTGCGCGGGCTGGCTGGTCGAATCGCTGCACCTGATCGGCCGCCACGACGATGCCCGAGCCCTCCTCGACGAACTCGTCGCACTGGTCGGTCCGACCGGCATCGCTCCCGAGCAATACTGCCCGCGCTACCGGATCGCCCTCGGCAACATCGCTCAGGCCTACAGCCACCTGGCGATCATCAACGCGGCAGTTGCGCTCAGCCCGCGGTGACGACGAGGCGACGCATCGCCCCCATGGCCAGCCGCCATGGACTGTCCCCCGATGGACCGCTCATCTCCAGCTCGGCCAGACGTGTGCAGGCGGGTACGTGGCGATCGGTGCCCATGCATGGCGCCATCGGTCTCACTGAGCGCGCTTCACCAGGGCGGCGTCACTCCCGAGCCGACATCGACACCCGCGAACGAACGCACGGCTGGCAAGCCAGCCGTGGCATCCAGAGTGCTTGGTCGCCTCGGTGATGAAGCGACCCGCATAGTCGCGGCTCTCCGCCATCATCGACTTGTCGCGCGGCACCCTGTCGACGAGGACCAGCGCCTCCCATCCGCCCCGCGGCAGCTCTCGAACCAGAGGCCTCTGAAATTTGGTTCCTGAAGCGCTCGCTTGGCCGGTTCACGCTCCTGCTGGCCCGACTGCCAGCGTCGTCGCACGGAGGTTCGTGGACCCGGACTCTCACTCCTCCCTTCGCTCGGTGCTCCGCGTGAAACAGAATGACCGCTCGCCCCGCAACGCTGCGACGCATCATCCGTGCAACCCGCTCCTCATTCCTCATTCCCAATTCCCCTTCCCCTGTCTCTTATACACATCTGACGCTGCCGACGAATAGAGAGGTGTA
>ENA-ORBV01000304-ORBV01000304.1-microbial-mat-metagenome-genome-assembly--contig:-NODE-304-length-110988-cov-14.442346_pt1 | contig 110988 bp, 88 predicted proteins | sample MGYA00237777_ERZ505514 | MGnify/ENA primary metagenome ERZ505514 (study PRJEB26160, sample SAMN06269048) | microbial mat metagenome | isolation source: Oligotrophic lake microbial mat | place...
TACGCCGCTCCTTCAGAGAATCCCCTGTGCGATCAGTATCCTGCGCGATCATCGTACGCATTCATGAAAAGGCCGGGATAAATGGGCGTGTTCGCTATCCGCTGAACCCCAGCCCCAGCCCCCCAATCCCGCGCTTTCCTTCTACCAACTAAACCATCCCCCGCAACCGATACAACGCCTCCAACGCCTGCTTCGGCGTCAACTCGTCCGGGTCAATCGCAGCAAGCGCGGCCAAGGCAGGGGCGGGCGAGTTGAACAAGCCCATTTGCATCGGTTGATCGAGCGCAATCGGTGATGTGGATGGCGTCGGTTGGCTGCGTTGCTCGAGTTCAGCGAGATAGCGACGGGCGTCCTTGATCGTTGACTTCGGCAGCCCGGCCAACGCCGCCACCTGCAAGCCGAAACTGCGATTGGCAGGCCCGTCCTTTACCGCGTGCATGAAGACCAGACTGTCCTGATGCTCGACCGCATCCAGATGCACATTGCTGATGCCATTGGCTGCCGTCGGCAGCGCAGTTAGCTCGAAGTAGTGGGTCGCAAACAGGGTGTAGGCACGATTGATCTCGGCCAGGTGCAGCGCGCATGCCTTGGCCAAAGCGAGGCCGTCATAGGTCGAGGTGCCGCGGCCGATCTCGTCCATCAATACCAGCGACTGCGAGCTGGCGTGATGCAGGATATAGGCGGTCTCGCTCATCTCGACCATGAAGGTCGACTGTCCGCGGGCGAGATCGTCGCCGGCGCCGATGCGGGTGAGGATGCGATCAATCGGGCCGATTTCCGCGCGCAATGCCGGCACAAAACTACCTACATGCGCCAACAGAACGATCAACGCGTTCTGTCGCATATACGTGCTCTTGCCGCCCATGTTCGGGCCAGTGATGACCAGCAAGCGACGCTGCTCATCGAGGATCAGATCATTCGGCTCGAACGGCTCGTCTCGTACGGCTTCTACCACCGGATGCCGGCCGCGCTCGATACGCAGGCCGGGCTCATCGGTAAGCGTCGGTCGCGACCAGTTCAGGGCGTCCGCACGTTCGCCAAAGCAGGCCAGCACATCCAATTCTGCTAGCGCGTTGGCAAAGGTCTTGAGCGGTTCAAGCGCGAGATTGAGCACGTCAAGCAAGTCTTCCCAGAGGCTGCGTTCGCGCGCCAATGAGCGCTCGCGCGCCGACAGCACCTTGTCTTCGAACGCCTTCAGTTCTTCGGTGATGTAGCGCTCGGCGCCAGTCAGTGTTTGCCGACGTGTGTAGTGGGTGGGCGCGCGCTGCGCCTGGCCCTTGCTGATCTCAATAAAATAGCCATGCACACGGTTGTAGCCAACCTTGAGGGTGGCAATACCGCTGGACTCGCGCTCGCGGGCCTCAAGATCGAGCAGGAACTGGTCGGCGTGATTTGAAAGTTGCCGCAATTCGTCAAGCGCTGCGTCAAAACCTTCTGCGAACACGCCGCCATCGCGTTGCAAGGCGGGCGGTTGCAATACCAGCGCTTTTGCCAAGTGCGAGGCCAACAGGGTGTGCTCGCCAAGTGCGTCGGTCAGCGTCGCCACGCGCGGCGAGTCGATGGCAGCCAACTGGTTGCGCAGACCGGGCGCGCTCAGCAGCGCATCACGAAGAGTACTCAGATCGCGCGGACGGGCTGAGCGCAGGGCGATCCGGGCAAGAATGCGCTCGATATCACCCACCGCGCGCAATGAGCTGCGCAGACTGTCGAGCGCATCGGCATCAAGCAACGCCTGCACCGCTTGCTGACGCTGACCCAGCACGCGCCGATCACGCAAAGGCCGTTGCAGCCAGCGCCGCAGCAGCCGCCCACCCATCGGCGTGATGCTGCTGTCGAGCACGCCGGCAAGGGTGTGCTCGTTGCGGCCATCGGGCCGACTGTCGAGCTCCAAATGCCGGCGAGTGGCGGCGTTCATGCCGATGCTGTCATCCACCGATTCGAATGCCAACGCCGCCAGATGCGGCAGTTGCTGCTTCTGGGTTTCTTCCAGATAGCCGAGCAAGGCACCGGCGGCAGCAATCGCCCGTGGGCGTTCCTCAATGCCAAACGCGGCGAGATCATGCACGCCAAAAAAACGCAGCAAGCGACGTCGACAAGCGTCATGATCAAAATGCCACGGCGCGCGCCGACGCAGGCCGCGGCGTTCGCTCAATACCGCTGACCAGCCGTCTTCGTCGGGGATCAACAGCTCAGCGGGATCCAGACGCGCGACTTCGCCAATCAAGCCGTCTTCGTCGGCGACCTCGGCGACCAGAAAGCGACCGCCAGCGAGATCGGCCCACGCCAATCCAAGCCCAGACCTGGTTCGCACCACCGCCATCAACAAGGTGTCGCGTCGATCCTGTAGCAAAGCCTCGTCGGTGACCGTGCCGGGAGTGACGATGCGCACGATGCGGCGCTCAACCAGGCCTTTGGCCAAGGCTGGATCGCCAATCTGCTCGCAAATGGCCACTGACTCACCCATGGCAACCAAGCGCGCCAGATAGCCTTCGGCGGCGTGATAAGGCACCCCTGCCATGGGAATTGGCTGGCCGCCACTTTGTCCGCGTTGGGTCAGGGTGATGTCGAGCAAGCGCGCCGCTTTGCGGGCGTCGTCATAGAACAGCTCGTAGAAGTCGCCCATGCGGAAAAACAGCAGAATGTCCGGCTGCTCCGCTTTGGCAGCAAAGAACTGCCGCATCAGCGGCGTGTGCGCTGAGAAGTCTGGGCTGGGGTCGGAAGTCACGACAAACGAGAGCAGGGCATGCAGGCGGGCTGGCGGCGAACCGCGCGAGGCGCGACAGTATGCCAGCGGGCACCGGTCTGTCGGCAGAAGCTTGCGCTCGAAGGCATCAAAGTTAGCCAAGCGTGCGCCGCTGCGCTTGCGCAGTTTGATTCGCCACGTAAAACGTACAGGTCGAGCCCGCCCCAAGAGGCAGATTGATGAGCAACCCGCATCCGCCAGTGGACGTTTTGGTATTCGGTGCCGGTGCCATCGGTTTGTATGTGGGCGGTTGCCTGGCACTGGCCGGGCAACGGGTGCACTTTGTTGCGAGGTCTGGCGTGGCAGCGCTGTTGCAAGCCGAGGGCTTACACGTCGCTGGCCTGGATCAACTCAGCCGGCATCTGCCGAGTCACCAGCTGAGCGTCTCGTCTTTGATCGCACAGGCCCCGGCTGCACGCTTGTTATTGCTGGCGGTGAAGGGAGCCGCAACCACGCTTGCCGCGGCTGAGATGCAGGCCGCCTGCGCGCCCGCGACGCCGCTGTTGTCGCTGCAAAACGGAGTCGACAACATCGACCGCATTCGGCGCGCCGCACCGTCGTTGGACGCGATTACCGGGATGGTGCCCTTCAACGTCGTGCAGGCAGCCGCCAACGAGGTCCGCCAAACCACCAGCGGTCGCTTGGCCGCTGCGCGCTGCGCCACCAGCGAGGCATGGCAGCCGGCATTTGCTGCGGCTGGACTGCCGCTCGACCTGCACGCCGACATGCTGCCGGTGCAGTGGGGCAAGTTGCTGCTGAATCTCAATAATCCACTCAACGCACTGGCCGGCATCCCACTGCTTGAAGAGTTGCAGGATCGCGCATGGCGCAGGATCCTGGCCGGCTTGCAGGACGAGGCGCTGGCCGCCTTGGACGCGGCTGACATTCGCCCCGCACGCGTCACGCCCTTGCCTTCTCGCTGGCTGCCCACCCTGTTGCGGTTGCCGACACCACTGTTTGGTCTGCTCGCACGACGCATGTTGACCATCGACCCCAGCGCACGCTCCTCGATGTATGAAGATCGTCTGCGCGGCCGCAAGACTGAAGTGGACGACCTTTGCGGCGCGGTCGTGCGCTTGGCGGCCGCGCATGGGCGCAGCGCGCCGCACAACCGCGCGCTGGCGGCGCTGGTGGAATCGGCGATTCCAGGCCAGTTCTATGGCGCCGACGCAGTGGCGAGGTTGCTCAATGACGGCCGCTGAAGCCGGCGTGGCGATTGCTGCGCGTCGTCGGCATCACAAGGCTGAACACCGTTGATCTGCGGTCTTGCGGTGACGTGGACAAGCCTGCCTTGGACACGCCTGCCTTGGACAAGAACGGCGTAAATCGCTAGGGTGCCGGCATGAGCGCAATCCCGTTTCCCAATGACGCCGCCCTTTGGCAGCAGGCCGAAGCGCTGGGCCATGCGTTGAAGGCAAAGCATCATTCGCTGGTCACCGCTGAAAGCTGTACCGGTGGCTGGATAGCCAAGACCGTTACCGACATTCCCGGATGCTCCGACTGGTTTGACTGCGGCATCGCGGCCTACAGCTACGAAGCCAAGCAAGCCATGCTCGGCGTTCGCGCCGAGACCTTGCTTGAGCACGGCGCGGTCAGTCAGGAAACCTGCCTAGAGATGGTGTCCGGCGCTTTGATTCACTCCGGCGCCAGCATGGCAGTCGCCGTCACCGGCATCGCCGGGCCTTCAGGCGGAACCAAAGAAAAACCTGTGGGCACGGTATGGATAGGCTGGAAACGACGTGGCGGCTACCCGCAGGCAAAAGTGTTTCATTTCGACGGCGACCGTGATGCGGTGCGTCGGCAAACGGTGGTGATGGCGTTGGATGGGTTGCTGCGGATGTTGGGGGATGTGCGGTGAGGGGTTGGTTTTTTGTTTTGGTTTGGACTCGCGATTGATCGAGAAAGCGATCCAGGGATTTGTCATGTTAGCCAAAGCCGGAGTCCGGCTCCTCTCGCTACACCCGCAGTGCTGATGTTTCGAGGCAAGGTTTCGGCCACCTCAGCGGTGGCCGAGTCACTTTCTCTTGTTTCGCCAAGAGAAAGTAACCAAAGAGAAGGCGACCCCGATGTGGCGCTCGCGAAGAAGCCGCGAGTCCGCAGCGGTCGCGAGGGGTTTTCGACGGTACGTCCATGTACCGGCGAAATCGCACGCGCATCCATGCGCGCACCCCTGACGGGCCTGATCTCCCAACCGCCGCCGCCACAAAGGGGGCCCGACGTCAAAAGCAGGGTCAGGAGCGCGAGGCTGCTGGCTTTTAGCTGACGATTGGGCCGTGGTCTGGAAACTGCATCAGTCCCCGTCGCAGAGGATACCAATCGTTACGAAGGTGTTGCTTTTGTTGCTGTTGCTGTTGCGCCGGCTCTTGACCTTGGGCCCCGTCATCGCGCCGAGCAGCGGAGCCGGGCTCGGGGGAAAGGCGCGAATGTTCGAGCACATGGATGTGCGAGCTCGGCCGCTTCGCGGCTACGCCTTCGCTTCGCTCGGTCGCGCCGGCCCGAGACCGGTGAGCAGCGCAGGGTACCGAGCGTAGCGAGGCGCGATGCTCGGGTCGCCTTTCTTTTGGTTACTTTTCTTTGGCGAAGCAAAGAAAAGTGACTCGGCCGCCGCCAAGGCGGACGAAACCTTGCCTCACTGCAAAGACAAGCGAGTGAAGCCTGAAACACTGGATTCCAAGCCTCAAAGCTAAAACAAGCGAGTGAAGCCTGAAAACCTGGATCCCATCCAAAGCAGAAAAAGCGCCCCCCTACGCCGAACTCCACTGCCTCTCCAACTTCTCGTTCGGGCGTGGCGCGTCGAGTGCGGCGGAGTTGTTTGAGCGTGCCAGGCAGGCGGGCTATCGGGCCTTGGCTATTACTGACGAGTGCTCGCTTGCGGGCATCGTGCGGGCGCTGGAGGCTTCGCGCGCCAGCGGCGTGGCCTTGATCGTGGGTGCCGAGTTTGTTGTGCGTGCTGATCTCAAACACGATGGCAATGTGCGCGATGGCCATGAAGATAAGCACCTCAAAGATGACCATCTGAAGCTGGTCCTGCTGGTGGCCAACATCGACGGTTACAGCCGGCTTTGCCAGTTGATTACGCAAGCTCGGCGGCGCTCGGCCAAGGGCGAGTACCGCATCCATCGCGCGGATTTCGAAAGTGATACCGACGGTCTGCTGGCGCTATGGCTGCCCAGTGATGGCGCCCTCCATCGCGCTGACATTGGCACTCGCGATGGCGGTTGGCTGGCGGCGTGTTTTCCGAATCGGGCGTGGGTGGCGGTCGAGCTGCATCGCGGGGTCGATGACGGCGCGCGGCTGCGACTTCTGCTTGACCTCGCAACCAGGCTGCGGCTGCCCGCCGTGGCCAGCGGTGACGTGCATATGCATGTGCGGCGGCGGCGCGCCTTGCAGGATCTGCTGACCGCGATCCGTCATCGCACGGCGGTTGCCCATGCAGGCGAGCGGCTGTTTGCCAACGGCGAGCGTCACCTGCGCAGCTTGCAGGCGCTTGCAGCCATCTATCCCGCTGACCTGTTGGCGACCAGTGTGCGGATTGCCGAACGTTGCCAATTCGATTTCGCCCAGTTGCGTTACCAATACCCGCACGAGCTGGTGCCGACGGGTCATAACGCGGACAGCTGGTTGCGTGAGTTGAGCGCTGTTGGCGCGGCCTGGCGTTGGCCAGAGGGCGTGCCTGCGCGCGCTGCTAAACAGATCGAGCACGAGCTGGCGCTGATCGCTGAGCTGGGTTACGCCTCCTATTTTCTGACCGTGCACGACATCGTTCGCTTTGCGCGATCACAGGGCATCTTGTGTCAGGGCCGCGGTTCAGCGGCCAACTCGGCGGTATGTTTTGCGCTGGGCGTCACCGAGGTCGATCCGGCTCGCGCCAGCCTGCTGTTTGAACGCTTCATCAGCCGCGAGCGCAACGAGCCGCCGGATATCGATATCGACTTCGAGCACGAGCGTCGAGAAGAAGTCATCCAGTACATCTACGGCCGCTATGGGCGCGAGCGCGCGGCGCTGGCTGCGACCGTCATTTGTTATCGCAGCAAGAGCGCGGTGCGCGATGTGGCGCGTGCGCTGGGCTTGCCGAGTGATCAGCTCGACCAGCTCAGTCGCACAGTCAGCGGTTGGAGTGAGGAAGCGCCATCGCCGGAACGTCTGCGCGAGCGCGGCTTTGATCCCGAAAGCCCCGCCATGCGTCGCTTAGTCATCCTGGTCGGCGAGCTGCTGGGCATGCCGCGCCATCTCTCGCAGCACGTCGGTGGCTTTGTCATCGCTGAACAGCCACTGCACACCCTGGTGCCGATCGAGAACGCGGCCATGCCTGATCGCACCATCATCCAATGGGACAAGGATGACCTCGATACGCTGGGCCTGCTCAAGGTCGATTGTCTCGCGCTGGGCATGCTCACCTGTGTGCGCAAGTGCCTCGACCTGCTGCGTGCACAACGCGGCCGAGACCTCACCCCGGCGACGATTCCCAGTGAAGATCCGGCGACTTACGCCATGATTCAACGCGCCGACACGGTGGGTGTATTTCAGATCGAATCACGCGCGCAGATGGCGATGCTGCCGCGACTCAAACCGGCCACGTTTTATGACCTGGTGATCGAAGTCGCTATCGTCCGCCCCGGTCCGATTCAAGGAAAAATGGTCCATCCCTACCTGCGCCGGCGGCAGGGCCTAGAGCCGGTGGTGTATCCGTCGGAAGCACTGAAGACGGTGTTTGAACGCACCCTCGGCGTGCCGCTGTTTCAAGAGCAAGTAATGCAGTTGGCGATGGTTGCTGCTGGCTATACACCCGGCGAGGCCGATGATTTGCGCCGCTCGATGGCGGCGTGGAAGCGTCGCGGTGGGCTTGAACACCATCGCCTGCGCATCTTGAGTGGGATGGCTGAGCGCGGCTATCCACTGGAGTTTGCCGAGCAGGTGTTCGAGCAGATCAAAGGCTTTGGCAGCTATGGGTTTCCAGAGAGCCACGCTGCCAGTTTTGCGCTGATTACTTACGTGTCCTGCTGGCTCAAATGCCACGAACCTGCTGCGTTTGCCTGCGCCTTGCTCAACTCACAACCCATGGGTTTTTACTCGGCCAGTCAGATCACCCAGGATGTGCGCCGTCACGCGGTAAAGATCCGGCCCATCGATGTGCAGGTCAGTGATGTTGCTTGCACGCTTGAGCCACTCGCTGATCCAAAGCAACAGCCGGCCATCCGTCTTGGCTTGCAACAGTTGCGTGGTCTGAGTGATAGCGTCGCCGAGCGCATCGTCAACGCGCGCCGTGAGCATGCCTTCGTCGATGTGGCCGACCTCTGCGCGCGCGCCGAGCTTGATCGTGGCACCCAGGACAAACTGGCCGAGGCTGGTGCCTTGCGTGGCTTGGCCGGTCACCGCCATCGCGCGCGCTGGACGGTCAGCGGGGTCGAGGCGCAGCTGCCCTTGTTTGGTCGCGAATCGGCTATTGAAGAGCGCATCAGCATCGCCCCGCCCACGGCTGCTGAGGACACTCGCGCCGATTACGCCAGCACCGGACTCACCCTGGGCCGACATCCGCTGTCGTTGATCCGCGCCCAACTCAAGGCGCGTCGCTGCCGCCGCTCCAGCGAACTCGCCACGCTCGCCCACGGCACATCGACCCGCACCGCTGGCCTGGTCACCATGCGCCAGCGCCCTGCCACCGCCAGCGGCGTCACCTTCGTCACCTTGGAGGACGAGGACGGCATGACCAACGTGGTCGTCTGGCGTGACCTCGGTCTGCGGCAACGGCGGGTACTGGTGGAGTCGAGCTTGCTCGCCGTACATGGCCGCATCGAAACCGCCGACGGCGTCCGCCACCTGATCGCGCAGCGCTTGGAGGATTACAGCGAGTTGTTGGATGGAGTGGATACGCGCAGTCGGGATTTTCGGTGAGCCCAGTAGGACGCAATAACCGCAGGGCATTGCGCCGTTTTTGGTGCGAAGAACGGCCCGCCATCCGGGGCCCATGCGCGGCGAGGGTTCGGCACGCGGTCAGTCTCGTCGCACACTTCATTTGGCGCAATGCCCGTTGGTTATTGCGCCCTAGGGTCCTGGCCGCGCAAATGGAGGGCCGCGCGGCTGCGCTTGGCGGTGAGGATCAAGATCAAGAGCGGCGCCGCAGGAGCAGCGCCCTCCAAGAGCTTTCCGAGCAGGCTTGAGCCCTCCAGCCAGCCTCCTCCCACACCGCACAGCACCGCACAGCAACGCACAGCACCGCACAGCACCGCACAGCTCCGCAGCGCGCGTGGCGCAGTTTTTGGAGGGCCGCGCTCCCGCGCGGCTGCCCTTGGCGATGAGGATCAAGATCAAGAGCGGCGCCGCAGGAGCAGCGCCCGCTCCGTTCAAGGCAGGCTTTTCTTGGCCACTGGGCCGCCTGTGTCATTCCTGCGCGATCCATGCTTTGCTTGAACCAAGGCGTCTTGGTTCAAGGCGGCCGGGTTCAAGGCGGCTGGGTTCAAGGCGGCCGCGCTCAAGGAGATTACGGTGACCAGCAACAGCCGCGAGCGACCGTTCGGATTCTGGACCGCGACCGCGCTGATTGTGGGCGGCATGATTGGTTCGGGCATTTTTCTGTTGCCGGTGGCACTCGCACCGTATGGCTGGACCGGCGTGCTGGCGTGGATCATCAGCATCTCGGGTGCGCTGTGCATCGGCTTTGCGGTCGCCCGGTTGACCCAGGCAATGCCACAGGAGACCGGCGTCGTCGCCAGCACCGGCGTCGTGCTCGGACCCATGGTCGGAGTGCTGGTGGGCTGGAGTTATTGGGTATCGATCTGGGCGGCGGTGGCCGCTATTGCCGTGGCTGCGACCAGTTACCTCAGCGTGTTTGTGCCTGAGCTCAGTGCCACGCCGTTGCGGGGTGCGCTCACCTCGGTGGCGATTCTGTGGGCGCTGACGGGTCTCAACCTGGCGGGTGCTGTGGTTGTTGGCAGGTTTCAAGTGCTGACCACGGTGTTGAAGCTGCTGCCATTGCTTGCTGTGGCGCTGATACTTGCGGTGATCGTGCCATCCGGAGCAGCACCGCTGCCGCCATTGCCTAACCTCGATGTTGGTCTAAGCGGACTGTTTGCAGCCGTCACATTGACCCTGTTTCCCCTGCTTGGATTCGAGTGCGCAGGTATCGCGGCCGGACGTGTCCGCGATCCCGCACGCACGGTCATGCGCGCAACCATGGTCGGCACGCTGCTGACCGGGCTGATCTACATCATTGTCTGCTCCGGTATCGCGCTGACCACGCCGGTGGAAACGCTGGTGGCGTCCAACGCTCCCTTTGAACTGTTCGTACAGACGTGGGCTGGCGCAAATGCTGGCCTCGCCGTCGCCGCGTTCGCCGCCATCGCCGCCATCGGTGCACTCAATGGCTGGGTTCTACTTCAAGGCGAGGTGCCGCTCAGCATGGCACGGGCAGGCCTATTGCCCGCCTGGTTCCGTCGCACCGGCGCTCGCGACGTGCCGATCGGCGTGCTCGTGCTGGCATCGGTTCTGGCCAGCGTGCTGGTGCTGTCCAATTCCAGCGCCACGCTCGGCGGTGTGTTCACCTTCCTGGTATTGGTGACCACGTCCTCTTCGCTCTGGCTCTACGCAGCCGTCTGCGTTGCCGCCTTGCGTCGCCGCGTCGCCTTGCCTGCTGCTTTGGCGGGATTGATTTACTCGTTCGTGGCCATGTGGGGCGCAGGCGTCGACGCCAGCGGCTTGAGTTTTTTGCTGATGCTGACGGCATTGCCGCTGTATTGGTTGCGCGGGATGGGTGAGGCGCGCCCGCTGGCATAAGCCGCCAAGTCTGATCTGGGCACTTGTGGGAGCGCCGGAAGGCGCGAGTCGACCCAGTGGCGATCAAGCATCGCGCCTTCCGGCGCTCCCACAAGTGCCCAGATCAGACTTGGCGGCTTATGCCAGCAGGTGCGCTTGAATGTGGCCAACGATGCTTGTCTCGATCGGCTGCCGCTGGAGGCCATCCTGTTTGACGGCGCGCGTGTGCAGCAGCGCACTTCGATCCATCTCAATGCGTAGGCGGCAATGTTCGGCTGGGAGATCGTGCAGCTCGGCCGCTTGGCGGCAGGCGAGCGCTGGCAAACCGGTCACTGGTCGCAGTCGACGATGCTGCATCGCGGGGGCCGGTTGTGTTGGTTGGAGCAAGCCGAGTTGGCGGCGGATTCCCGCTTGCGCGACTCGCCGCTGGGGTTGGCAGGTCGGTCGGTATTCGCCACTGGGTGGGCAAGCTCGCCTGCGATGACCGCCGCGCAGACTGATGCAATCGACCTGGCACGCACCGTGACGGTACGTTATTCCCCGAATAGCGGCGAGGGTCAGCTGCACTCTGGCGTCACCTGGTTGCCGGCGCCGGCCAATCTGTTGCTGTTGCGCGTGCTGGGGCAAACCGCAGGCCAAAACACGCTACGCCGGCTGGCGTTGCAGTTGCCCGATTGGATAGCGGAGGCAGCCACGATCACACCCATCGCTACCCGCAATTTCAGCCCCATGCTGGCGATTCTGGCGTCGCGCCACGAAGCCCAATACAGCCGGCTGTTTCGCTCATGAGCAGCCTGGCAAACTCGGTTTTGCCAACCCGAAGCAGTCACTCACACCTAGCCCGGACTTTTCATGAATCGCGCACGCCCTCGCTTGTCTCCTGACCGCACACGGAATTCTCTTCAGTCGGCCGTATGGCCCGATACGCCGCTCCTTCAGAGAATCCCCTGTGCGATCAATATCCCGCGCGATCATCGTACGCATTCATGAAAAGGCCGGGCTAGGTCAACATGTTTGAATCCAAACGCAGCAAGAGCCTTCCACCGCTGCGCGTTGGCGTGGGCTGTCCCGTGGGGTCAAGAGGGGCTGATCGAAGTGATAAGGTTGATCGAGCGGCAAGGCTTGCTGGTGGGTTAGCCGGCGCCTAGGTCTGCCGATTCCAAGCAGACAATTCGCAGCAATAACGCGGTGTAGGGCAGGTCCCACCATGATCGACGTGCTCTCTCAGTGTCGGGATTATCCGCAGCGCCAGTTCGCCAAGGGCGAGACTCTGATCGAAGAATCCGTGCGAACGGATCACCTGTGCGTGCTGAAGAGCGGCGGATTCGACGTGCTACTCGGAAGCGTCGCGTTTGTGCACATCGGTCAGCCCGGCGCATTCCTGGGTGGGATTTCGGCGGTGCTGGAAGGCGCGCCTTCAGCGACGCTGGTGGCCAGCGAAGACAGCTGGGTGTACGTCATCGAACACGCCTCGGACGTTGTCCGCGTGCGCCCCGAATTAACCTTGGCGGTGGCGCAGGGTTTGGCCCGCCGGCTGGTCGCGGTGACTGGCTATCTGGTCGATATCAAGCGCCAGTACGCAGGCACCGGCACCCATTTGGCATTGATGGATCGCGTGCTCGCCGAACTCGCCTCGCAGGATGCGGCTTCGCAAGCGGCGGACGCGGAGCCACTTGGCTCAGAGCGGGCCGACGTGCCGGATTACTGAGCTGGCGGCTTGTCAAAGCAGGCATTCTGCGACACCTTCAGTCGTCACCCAGCGCGCTCGCCATTGCTGAAAATCGATCTCAACACGTGCTGGCACATTGCCGATCTGGCGACCTGCATTGAACAACCAGGTGTCACCGACACGTTCGTTCCATGAGCCTTCGGTCTGAAATGGCGCTTCGTGTATGTGCCCACACAACACCGCCGTCGGCGCGTGACGCGCGATGAGTTCTGGAAGCAAGGCGTCGCCGTAGTGACGCTTGCCGGTCCAGCTCAATTTGCCCTGTGGCGGCGCGTGATACAGCCACACCCAGCGCGCGCTGCGCTGTGCGGAGGCCGCTTCAAGCAGCGCTGACACGCTCCTGCGACCCGTGGGTCCGTCCCACCACGGGCAGACTGTGATCAGGGTGTCTCCCAGCAACACCGAATCGCCGTCCACGGCCAGCGTTTCACTGCGGCATTCCTGCACCCAACTTGCGTACTTCTCGCCGACCGCGTCGCGCGCATTCAGATCGTGATTGCCGGAACACACAAACAACGAACACTGCTCCGCGATGGCGCGCAAGCTCGCGCTGATTGCCTTGATCTGCACATAAGCCGGAACCGGCTGGCTAGCGTCGATGTGATCGCCCGCGATAGCCACGGCATCGAACCTGCTGGCCGCCTGCATCAGCCAGTCGTAGTGCGGCAACCGATAGTGCAGATCCGAGGTCAGCAGCAGGCGCATCGGCAGGCGATCGCTCCGTCAACATTGGGGCGAAGAATACTCCGGCGTCTAGAGGGTCGTACTCCCTTTCGGTGGCCGTCTATCGGCTCCCCGGACGCCTTTTACGGTGAGCGTAGCAGTGATTTCCGAGATGCCTGGGGGCACCGCTGGAACACAGTGGCCACAGCATAGAAAAGATGTCTCCGGTACAGATGCAACGGTGCTATTGGAAGCTGCTGAGCGCCGCAACGGACACCACGTGAAGCGTTCAGCGCGGTTGATCGATCCGTGAACGGGGAAGCGCCGGAAGCCGCGACTGAGGCGATGCAAGTGACTTTGTAGTCATCTGATCGCGGCCCCCACTATCCGCCCGCAAACCCAGCAAACCCCGTGACAAACTTCCCCAACTGTTCGCGGATCGCTGCGTCCTTGATCTCACCGGCGGGGTCGAACACCTGATGGGCCTTGGCGACCAGCAGGCGGCCGCCGGTCCACGGTCGTGCGCCAAGCGCACGCAGGATGGGTAGCCAGGCGTTCTGGGCCATGATGGTGCCGAAGCCGCTGGGGCTGGCGCCGATCACGGCAAACGCGCGGTTGCCGAAGACTTGCGGGATATCGGCGGCGGGTCGTGACAGCCAGTCAATGGCGTTCTTGAACACGCCGGGGATGCCATTGTTGTACTCGGGGCTGGCCAGCAGTACGCCATCGCTCTCGGTGATGCGCTGCTTGAGCGCGACCACGGAGGCAGGCAATCCGTTCGCCTCTTCGAGATCGCCGTCGTACAGGGGAATATCGTGCAGGGTGGCGATGCTGAGCTCATCGCCATCCGCCAGCAGCGGCACCGCGGCCTTAAGCAATAAAGTGTTGAACGAGCCGGCGCGCAAGCTGCCGGAGATTCCAAGAATGCGACTCATGGGTGGATTCCTTGTGGGAGTGCTTGAGAAAAAGTGATCCGAGCAGCGGAGCAGGCCCCGCTCTACGAAAGCTAGTCAACCGCCGCCAGTCTCCAATGCTTTTGTGGAGCCGGGCTTGCTCGGCCTCTTTCGCCTGCTTTCAGATGGCTAGAAGCACCAGCGAGTCTCGATGTGGTCCAAACGACCGCCCCGAATAACAACACTCAGTTCGGCAACTGTCCGAACTTGCCGCTGTTGAAGTCATTCATTGCCTGCTTGATTTCGGCTTGGCTGTTCATCACGAAGGGACCATAACCCACCACGGGTTCGTCGATCAGTTCGCCACCCAACAACAGAACCTTGGCGTCGGTGTTGGCCTCGATCAGCATCTCAGTGCCGGCGCGATCCAGCAGCACCATCTGTGCCTCACCCACCCGCGTGCTGCCGTTGACGTGCACGCTGCCTTGCAAGACCACGACGGCCGAGGTATGGCCAGCGGGAACTTGCAGCGCGGCACTGCGTGATTGCTGCAGTCGAATATCCCAGACATTCATTGGCGTGTGAGTGTGTGTTGGCCCGCGATGACCAGCGAATTCGCCAGCGATGACGCGCACGCGGCCGGCTTGGTCAGGCAAGTCAATCGACGGGATGCTGGCGTCCAGCAAGGTCTGATAGGCCGGTTTCATCAGCTTGTACTTGGCCGGCAAATTCACCCACAGCTGGACCATCTCCAGCGTGCCGCCGCGCTGGGTAAACGCATCGGAGTGGAACTCGTCGTGGACCACGCCGGCGCCAGCGGTCATCCATTGCACGTCGCCAGGACCGATATGGCCACCGCCGCCGCCAGAATCGCGGTGATCGACTTCGCCTTGGTAGATGATGGTGACGGTCTCAAAGCCACGGTGCGGATGCTCGCCCACGCCGCGACGCTTGCCACCTGGCTCGAACTGGGCCGGGCCGGCGTAATCGAGCATCAGGAACGGGCTGAGATGGCGGGCGTGACTGTCGTAAGAAAACAAGGTGCGGACGGGAAAGCCGTCGCCAACCCAATGCCCGCGCGGGGCGCTGTAAACACCGAGGACTGATTTCATGATGGGCTCCGATTCGTGCCGGAGCTAAAACGCCCCGCGACCAGCGGCTATCTTGTGCGCGAGACGCTGGCGTCGCCAGATGGCAAAAACTATCCTGAGCGTCCTGTTTGTAGAACGATGACGGCATGCAAGACCTGAACGACCTCTACTACTTCGTGCAAGTGGTCGACCACGGCGGTTTCGCCCCGGCCGGCCGCGCCTTGGGCATTCCCAAATCCAAGTTGAGTCGACGCATCGCCATGTTGGAGGAACGATTGGCCGTGCAACTGGTGTTGCGCTCGACACGGCGGTTTTCGGTGACCGAGATCGGCCAGCGCTACTACGGCCATTGCAAGGCGATGCTGGTCGAAGCGCAGGCGGCCGATGAAGCCATCCAGCTGACCCGCTCCGAACCGCGCGGCATCGTGCGACTGACCTGCCCCGTGGCCCTGCTCGATGCTCAGGTTGATCGCATGATCGCCGACTTCATGCTCGCCAATCCGCAGGTCGAGTTGCATCTGGAGGCCACCAATCGACGGGTGGATGTGATCAGCGAAGGGGTCGATCTGGCCATCCGCGTGCGGCCGCCACCGCTCGCCGACAGCGATTTGGTGATGCGCGTGCTCGCCGAGCGCAGCCAGTGTCTGGTGGCGAGTCCGGCTCTGCTCGCTCGCGTCGGCGCACCCACGGTGCCGGCGGACTTGCCACAATTGCCGACGCTGGACCTCGGCCTGCCACAGAGTGAACACGTGTGGCACCTGTTTGGACCCGACGCTGCTGAGGCGCGCGTCCATCATCATCCACGCTTGATTACCCGCAGCATGCTGACCTTGCGCACGGCAGCGGTGGCGGGCGTGGGCGTGGTGCAACTACCGACCATGATGATTGGTCGGCAGTTGGCGCGCGGCGAATTGCTGCAGGTGCTGCCAAACTGGGCCCCTCGCTGCGAGATCATCCATGTCGTGTTCGCCTCGCGCCGCGGACTGCTGCCCTCGGTGCGCGCGCTGATCGATTTTCTAGCCTCGCGCTTTCAAGCATCCCCAAAGTAAGGTTCACCCATGCGCAATCCCCTGCAAGAACAACTGCTCAAGGCAGGCTTGGCCAAGAAGTCCAAGATCGACCAGGTCGCGCGTGAGCAAGCCAAACAACGGCATGGGAAATCCGCAGCTTCGGCGAATTCTGATCACGCTGACGTTGAGCGCTTGCGATTGCAGAAAATTGAGCGCGATCGCGCGCTGGCCGCCGAACGCAATGCGCAAGCGCGCTTGCTGGAACAGCGCGCGCAAGCTCGGCAAATCGTTGAGCAGACCAGGTTGCCGGTTGAGGGCGAGATCGATTACCGCTTCACAGCGGATGGCGCGATCCGCAGCCTGCGGGTCACCGATACCGTGCGCCGGCAGTTGTCCAAAGGCGTCCTCGCCATTGCCCGCTTTGATCTTGGCTACGCCATCATCCCGCGCGCCACGGTCGAGAAAATCGAAGCCCGCGATCCTTCGATGATCGTCATCGACCACAGCCGCAATCCGCCGGCCACCGACGCCGCCGACGACGACTTCTACAGCCAGTTCAAAGTGCCGGATGATTTGATCTGGTAGGGCGAGCGACCCATTGGCTCTTGTAAAGTCGAGCTTGCTCGGCGGCTTGTGAAGCAACTTTGTGGCCAGCGCTTGGGAGCAGTGGGGAAAGCTCCGCCCCTCGAAAGCCTCGAAAGCCTCGAAAGCCTCGAAAGCCTTGAAAGCCTCGTTGGCCCGGCGGTGCGGTGCCTCAAGGCCGGCCCCATTCGACGCCGCGTACCACCAAGCGTTTTTTCGCGCGCGCGACCAGCATTGATACCGCCTCCTGGTTCTCGCTGTCGATGCTGACGTACACCCATGCGAGATCGTCCGCCTCGAGTTGGGGCATGTCTGTCTGGACGTCGAATACGACGGCAGATTCGGGGAAATCCTCGTTTTCGAACAGCGGTTCGAATCCTTGCTGCAGTTCTTCCTCGCTGAGTCCTGAATCGGCGGTGTGCAGCATCGCGCGCGCCGCGCGGTAGTCACGGTCGAGCAAGTGGTTGACGAAAGCCAGCGCAGTCTCCGCCGCTTGCTGCCGTTTGCTGTCATCGTCATCTGCACCAGCGGACTTGCCCTTCTTCTGCTTGGGTTTTGCCTTGCTGGCAACGCGCTCGCGCTTGGCGTTGATATCGGCATCGACCTTCGCTTCGGCTCCGGCTTCAGCTTCAACTGCTAAAGCGGCGAAGTAGGCGTCGGCATCCAATCCTTGCATGGCATCCAGGAATTCTTTCGGCAGACCCAGTGCGGCCAGTTCGTGGTAACCGCCGCCCCGCTTTTCCTCGCAGCGTTGCGCGCCAGCCTGCCCCGGTTGCGCGTACATGGTGTCGGCCACCGACTGAAACGCGGCGATGGCCTCGTCCCACGCGCCCATGCTTTCGAGCAGCATCGCGCGCGGGTAACCCCAGCCAGCAGCATCGCGATTGATCGACTCGGCAATTTCGTAATAGGCCACCGCCTCGCGCAGCTTGCCCACGTGCATGCGGGTATTTGCCGCGAAAGGCATCTCTTCCCATGGCTTGCCTTTGGCGGCCTTGCTGTCTTTCTTGCCAGCAGATTCAGTGCGATTGGCCAATGCAAATACCGCCGCCGCGGCCTTGTAGCGAATCTCGTCGTTCAAAGGTGATGTCCTAAAAAGGCCTCCAGTCATCAAGATAAGCGGGCGACGCGAGTGTCCCGGCAGTGCCGGGCTGCCGTCAATCCGCGCCGGGCAAAAGACAGGCTCACGTCGAGCTACGAATTTCCCCCGCAAGCAGTGACAATGCGCACACCTGCCAGGAGAGCCGTCCGTGACCAGTACCCCGTCCACCATCATCTACACCCTCACCGACGAAGCGCCGCTGCTGGCGACCGCCGCTTTTCTGCCGGTCATCCGCACCTTTACCAAGCCAGCCGGTATCGAGATCAAGACAGCGGACATCTCGCTCTCCGCGCGCATCCTGGCCAGCTTTCCCGACTCCCTGAGCGACGCGCAGCGGGTGCCGGACACGCTTGCCGCGCTCGGCAAGCTCACGCTGTTGCCCGACACCAACATCATCAAGCTGCCCAACATCAGCGCGTCAGTGCACCAGCTGACTAGTGCGATTAAAGAGCTGCAGGCGCGTGGTTATCCGATTCCCGACTTCCCGGAAGATCCAAAGACGGACGAAGACAAGGCCGTCCGCAGTCGTTACTCCAAGTGCCTGGGCAGCGCGGTCAACCCGGTGTTACGCGAAGGTAATTCGGATCGGCGCGCGCCGCTGGCGGTGAAGAACTACGCCCGCAAGCACCCGCACAGCATGGCCGAATGGAGCCAAGCCTCACGCACCCACGTCGCCACCATGAAACATGGCGACTTCTATCACGGCGAGAAGTCGATGACGCTGGACAAGGCACGCGACGTGCGCATGGAGCTGCTGACCAAGGGCGGCCAGAGCATCGTGCTAAAGCCCAAGGTGTCGCTGCTGGCCGGTGAGATCATCGACAGCATGTTCATGAGCAAGAAAGCGCTTTGCGACTTCTACGAGTACGAGATGGAAGACGCCCGCAAGACTGGCGTGATGTTCTCGCTGCACGTGAAGGCGACGATGATGAAGGTCTCGCACCCGATCGTCTTCGGCCACGCCGTACGCATCTTCTACAAAGAGGCGTTCGAGAAACACGGTGCGTTGTTCGACGAGCTGGGGGTGAACGTCAACAACGGCATGGTCAATCTTTACGACAAGATTGCCGGCCTGCCGAGCTCCAAGCGCGAAGAGATCATCAAGGACCTGCACCGTTGCCACGAACACCGGCCCGAACTGGCGATGGTCGACTCGGCCAAGGGCATCACCAATTTGCATGCACCCAACGACGTCATCGTCGATGCCTCGATGCCGGCAATGATCCGCATCGGCGGCAAGATGTACGGTGCCGATGGTCGTCCCAAGGACACCAAGGCAGTCATTCCGGAAAGCACCTTCGCCCGCATCTATCAAGAAGTGATCAACTTCTGCAAGACCAACGGCAATTTCGACCCGGTGACCATGGGCACCGTGCCCAATGTCGGCCTGATGGCGCAGCAAGCCGAGGAATACGGCTCGCACGACAAGACCTTCGAGATCCCGGAAGCGGGCGAAGCGCGGATTGTCGATAGCGCCAGCGGTGACGTGCTGCTGGTGCAGAACGTCGACGTGGGTGACATCTGGCGTATGTGCCAAGTCAAGGACGCGCCGATCCGTGATTGGGTGAAACTCGCCGTCACCCGCGCCCGCAATTCCGGCATGCCGACCCTGTTCTGGCTTGATCCGTACCGCCCGCATGAGAACGAGCTGATCAAGAAAGTACAAACCTACCTCAAGGATCACGACACCAAGGGCCTGGACATCCAGATCATGTCGCAGGTGCGCGCAATGCGTTACACGCTGGAGCGTGTGGTGCGTGGGTTGGACACGATCTCGGTCACCGGCAACATTCTGCGCGACTACTTGACCGACCTGTTCCCGATCATGGAGCTCGGCACCAGCGCCAAGATGCTGTCGATCGTGCCGTTGATGGCCGGCGGCGGCATGTACGAGACCGGCGCCGGCGGCTCCGCGCCCAAGCACGTGCAGCAGCTGGTGGAGGAAAACCACCTGCGCTGGGATTCGCTCGGCGAGTTTCTCGCGCTGGCCGTTTCGCTTGAGGACTTGGGCTTCAAGACCAACAACGAGCGCGCCAAGCTGCTGGCGAAGACACTCGACGCCGCCACCGGCAAGCTGCTCGATTTTGACAAGTCGCCCTCGCGCAACACCGGTGAACTCGACAACCGCGGCAGCCAGTTTTACCTCGCCATGTACTGGGCGCAGGAGCTCGCCGCGCAAACCGCCGACCCTGAACTACAGACCCACTTCGCCCCGCTGGCCAAGACGCTGACCGACAGCGAAGAGACCATCCTGCAGGAGCTGGCCGAGATCCAGGGCAAGCCCACCGGCATCGGCGGCAGCTACATCGCGGATCCGGAGATGATCAAGGCGGTGATGCGGCCGAGTGCGACGTTCAATGCGGCGTTGGCGGCGGCGCGGGGGTAACAGTCCGCGGGTTTCTGCGACGCCACCCAGCACTTCGAAAAACCGCGACGTCGTCCAGCGTCGCGAACACGGAGGGCTGCGGTTTCGCGCGGCTGTGCTTCACGCGTCTACACAGGCAACGGTGCCCAGCTCGAGAATGCGCGCGCAACCCCGCGCTAGGGCGCCCGCACAGGAGAACACGCCATGTTCGCAATCGAAAATCTCTCCCTAGTCGAAAAGCTGCGCATGCTGGAAGCGCTATGGCGCGACCTGTCAGCTGACGCCGCCGCGCTGGATTCCCCCGCATGGCATCACGGTGCCTTACTCCAAGCTCAAGGCGGACCGGCGGATGGCTCTGCCCTTTAGCCCGCATCGCTTGAGTGCACTGGGTAAGGGGCCAGTGAAAGCACGCCGTCTCCCCTCGCCGTCGTCACGTTTTGCCTCAAGAGGAAATTCCATGCGCCGCTTCAACCGCTCCCCACGGGGCTTCACGCTCGTCGAGACCTTGATTGTGCTCGCCGTGATCATCGGGATCGTCAGCGTGGTGGCGGCGCTTGCCGCCAACTCGATAAGGCGGGTCGATTGACGCAAAAAAAGCCAGCAATAGGGCTGGCCTTGGCCCGCCATCTGCCTCACCGCAATGCCAGATGGCGGGTCGAGACCCGCCGTCCCGATGTCAGTGCATTCCATCGGTACTCGGCAGACGCTCGGAACGCACGCGCCGTGCGCGTTCGAACTGGTCATCGAAGCGGCGTGGAAACGGCAGGATGCGTTGCCGGTCGCGCACGCGGGCGGTGTCGCGCAGCACGTTGAATCCCGCCGCGCTGATGATGCGCTCGGCGTGCTCGATGAGCGCCGCGGCGGGGTAGGCATCAATGCTCATACAGCCGTCGGGCAGATCGAGCGGAGGCTGGCGGCTGGTGAGGACGATGGCAACGACGTGTCCCTCGATGCGTCGCATCTCGTCCGCGTAGGCAAGCAGCTGCGCGACTTCATCCGCTGGTCCGCTGTGCAGCACCAGCCAGTAGTGATCGACGGGTGGGGCGGGTCCGGATGCACTTTCCGAGGTCGGCACGAGTTGAATGCTGCAGACCGCATCCGAGTGCTGCTGCACAAAAGCGGCGTGCGGCGCGTGCAATGGCTCGAGCAGCCAACTTCTGGCGAAGTGCGGCGGCGATGCGGTGAGCAGCGCGGCATAGTCGGCCCATCGCAGCAGTCTAGCGATATGCCAAAGCGGGATTTCCGCAAGCGCCGCCAGACCACACAGTTCGCCGAGAATGCCGCCGGGAAAAGTGTCGATGCAGATCAGTTGTGGACGGTGATCGGCGATGCAGCGGCTCAGCCAGTCACGCAGTTGTACTGGCGAGTGCTGCATGTGGTCGGGTACGCGTAGGGTGGCGATGCCGACGGTGATCCGCGGGTCGTCAAAGTACGCCGACGCACTTAGAATCAGCGCCTGCTCGGCAAGACCCTGTTGATGCAGAAACGCGACGGCGCGGGTCAGGTGGCCGAGGCCGCCGCCAATGGCGTAGTAGAGAACGCGCTTTTTCAAGCCGCCCATCTCGGCTTTTGTGGGAGCGCCGGAAGGCGCGATGCTTTTTCGCCAGCGGATGGAATCACGCCACTGGGTCGAATCGCGCCTTCCGGCGCTCCCTCAAAAGCACAATGCGGACCGTTGTTCACGGGTGGGTATCCCATGCCCTGCTCAGGCGGACAGTTTGAGGTGCGTGCTTCGATACGTCGGAGACCTACCCCGTGCTGAGCGCGTCGAAGCATCAGCACGAACGGACATCGATATAGGGCTTTTCCATCCACTCCCGGCGCTCACGCGCCGCATCAGCGACCGCTCGCCAGCACCTCTGCCATCAGGATGCCGCGTTGCTGTTCCGGAATCGCGGCCATCAGCAGAACCCCAAAACCGGCAGAACGCTGGGTGGTGTCGATCAGAAAACGCTCATCGCCGGCCGCGTCCTTGATCTTGATGCGCTCGCCTTGGAAGCGCACTTCGCCCACCTCGCTTTCACTGGGGTCCAGCACTTTCGCCTTGTCGTCGTAGCCGGTCTTGAGTACCCACGGATTCTGGTTTTCCTCGTTGTCGCTGACCTTTATCTTGTCGTCGCCGATCTTTACCTTCCACAGCAGCTCACTATCAGGCGTGCGCAGCTTGAATCCGCTGTCACTGAACTTGACCTCGGCCAGCGCTGCGCCGTCGGATTCGCGTCGATAGCGGCGCTTGTCGCCACGCTGCTCACCGACGATGCGCGCGCCGTCCGGGCCGGTGATCTCGACATGGCTGCCGTCCAGCCGCAGCGTCCACACGGCGCTGCCGCTGGCGTCAGTGACAATCAGCGTACCGGCTGTATTGACCGGGGTGGCGGTTGCCGCATTGGCGGGAGGCGTCGGCGCATTGACAGCGGGCGGTGCGCTTTCGCTGCAGCCACTGATGCCAAATACCGCGAGCAGACCGATTGCGCGAATCCAGCGAATTTTCATGTCACATGCTCCTGTGAGCAGTACGGGGGCCGTGCAGGGGGACGTTTAGGGGAATGGGTTGAGTTGCCAATGGGCGAGCGGTTTCTTGCAGCAGTTTGCGGTAGCCGCTTAGCTCGTCTTGGGGTCTGAATCTGGAAAGCACTTCAGCCTGCAGACGTTCACCCATGCGTCGCAGCGTGGCGTCGGGAAGCTCAGCCGCCCGCGTAAGCGCCTGCCGGCACTGGTGCAGGTCGCCGGGCGCAAAGGTGAGCGCGTTGTCGCCGTCGATCAGCAGGTCAGCCATGCCACCTACATTCGACGCCAGCAGCGGAATTCCCAGCGCGGCAGCCTCCAGCACCACGTTGGGCATGCCATCGTAGTGCGACGGCAGGGCGAGCAGATCGCAAGCGGCGTACCAAGGCAACAGCTCGAAGCGGTCGACGAACGGAATGTGGGTGACGCCTGCGAATTCGGTCGCCGCGGCCAGCGGCGCTTGCATCGCTGGCTCAATGTCACCGACCACCAGCAGGTGAATGCGGGCGGCGTCGCCACTCTGGCGTAGCGCTTCCAGCAGCAAGGTGCCGCCTTTTTTTTGCTTGAGTTGACCAAACAATCCGATCACGCGTCGGCCGCTTGCCACCGTAGCCTGTCGCCAGGCCTGCGCGCGCTGCCGATCAAAGTCGTGCAGCTGCCATTCGTTGGCATCGATACTGTTGGGAATCCATTGCACCGGTGTGGCCGGAAACAGCGCGGCCACTTTGCGCTGATGATCCTGGGTCACCACTCCCACGCGGCAAGCGCGGGCCAGCGCGTCGCGCAGCACCCAACCACGCCGCAGCGAGACGATGCCGGTGTCGAAGTCGTTGCCGCGCAGCAACACAATCAGCGGCTGCTGCAACCAGGCGGCAAATGCCGGTGCTGCCAACAGCGGCAGTAGACCACCGAATGCCACGACATGGGTCGGCGGCTCCGCGGACTGTTCCAAAGCATTCCACAGCAGATTGATGGCGTGTCCCGGATCGGCTTCCACTGGGCAGGTGAACAGACGACCGCCACTTTGTTGAGTGATTTGCAGGTCACTGGCGCGCGCGCTGAAGTGGGCGACATCGACGCTGACACCGCTTCCGCGCAGTGCGCGCACGATGCGGTCGCAGGACTGCGCCATGCCGCCGCGCCCCGGCGGAAAGTTCTCGGTCAGCAGCAGTGGTCGCAGTAATGCTTGTAGCGGTGGTTGCAGCATGGGCTCAGCTGTCGCCAAAGCCGGCGCCGCCGTCCGCGAAGTCATCGCGCTTGCTGTCATCGCGCTCGCTGTCATCGCGCTCGACATCAAGGTTTTCGAATGCGCGAGCGTCGTAGCGGTCGTAGTAGCTGCTGTGATGGGTGCCGGCGTAGATCGGCAGATAGCCGCTGGAATAGAAACGGTGGCGGTAGTTGTAGACCCAATGGTCATCGAGCGCGGTGTTCTCGGTATCCGCTTTCGGTACGTGGCGGCTGCCAGGCAGACGGCTCGCCGGAGGGGAGGCTGGCTCGGCGCGGGCGGCGCAATCCAGGCACCGGCCCTTGCTGCGGTCCGGGGATCCGTGCCGACGGCACATCTGGCGGTGGCAGCTTTTGCAGCGCTGCAACGCCGGTTCCTGGCAGTCACGCAGGGCGAAAAAGCCGGTCTTGCACTCGCAGCCGCTCATTGCGCTGCTCCCTGGGTGGCTGGTCGCACCCGCCGGTAGGCAGATGACACCAGCTCGATGAGTTCGCCCACATCAAATGGCTCTGCGTCACCCGATTTTAGTTTTCGCGACAGTTTGACGGCGGTGCGTCGATCGTCGCCGCGGGCGGTGATTCGCGTCCGCGTCGGCACGCCGTGCTGGTCCGAGTACTGATAGTTGTCCTTCGGCAGACTGACCATCGCCCGCAGCAGGCTGCGCTTGGCGAACTTGGATTTCGTCTTGATCTTGCCGCGTGGATTGCGTTTGGTTCGGCTGCTATGCAGCACTTCGTCGATCACTTCCCAGCGCAGACGGCTACCATCGGCAAGCCGCGCTGAGCCGCTGAACCACGGGTCGGCGTAATGCGTATCCACCACCTGGTGGTAGCTGCCCAGTGCATACGGTGCATCCTTACGCAACTTCTTGGCGGTAGTCATCGACGGGGTCAAGTCGACCGAGACCTGCAGGGGTTCATCGCTCGGCATATCCTCGCGAAGCACGGCAAAAAATGGCAGCGCGACGCGGCGCAGATTGTTGGAGACATCCAGCCGCTGCAGCCGCACCTCGACGACGATCAGCGTAGCCAGGGTTATCAGCAATATCGCCAACCCAATCCCCAAGAACAGCCAGCTCAGTGCATGCGCCACAAAGAGTCCAACGACTAGGACCACCACCAACAGCACAATCAACCAAGCGCTGTTGCCGCGCGCACGGTCGTTCAGGCCGTCGAATTCGGCTAAAGGCCGCAGCAGCTCCAACAACTCGACCGCAGTGAATCTCCCTTCTATGCGCTTTTTGCCGAGCAAGGCTCGCTGCGCTGGCTGCAGCCTACGCAGGTAAACCAGCGTCTGAAGTGTTGTTCGCATTGCGGCCCTCCCGTTAGGCCCAGCGTGCGTTGGCAGCAGTGCCCGAATCGTTGTCAATCACAAGCTTGGCCGCAGGGCGAAGCGTCGCATAAAGCTCGCGCAGTTGGCAGAGCAGCTGCGGCCAGTGGAAGTCTGCGGCGACACGCGCCCGCCCGTGTGCTGCCATCTGTGATCGCAGTTGCGGATACGCCAGCAAAACCCGGATCGCGCGCGCCAGTTCGTCGGGTCGGTCTGGCGCCACCAGCCGGCCTTCAACGCCGTCGTTGAGAATCTCGCAGACTGGCGGCAGCCGCGAAGCGATCACCGGCACGCCCGCGGCCATGGATTCCAGAATCTTCAGTGGCGCGCAGCCCTGAACCACATTGCGGGCACAGTCGCGCAGTGGTGCAACGGTGAGTTGCGCGTGCGCCAGCCATGGCGCTAGTTCTGCATTGGGTAGTGACCAATGCCAGGTGATTCGCGAGGCAATGTCCAACCGCTCGGCCAGGCGCTCCAGCTGCCGCCCTTGGCGCGAGCGCGCTGAGCCGCAGATCACCAGTCGCAGCGCATCCAGATCCGCCAGCCGCGCGAAGGCTCGCAGCAACACATCCACGCCCTGCCAGGATTGCAGGGCGCCAAAGTAGAGAATGTAGTCGGCAGGTGCATCAGCGGGTCGGAGCTGTGGCTCAGGCAGATCGGCACCATTCGGAATCACCCTGATCTTGCCGCTATCCACACCCAATTCGCAGAGCATGCGCAGGGTGGTGTGTGATGGCGTGACGATGCGGTCGCAGTTGTGCAGGCAGAACATTTCGCTGGCGCGGATTTTGTCCAATGTGCGCGGGGCGATCCCCGGATATGCGCAAGGCAGCTCGATCGACGGCAAGGCATTGACCTCATACACCGTCGCCCAAGAGCGCTGGCGGGCGAGGATCGGTACCCCACTCCAGGGATCGCGGAAATGGCAGATTTGCAGGTCTTGCCCGCGCGCCTCGAGCAAGCCCTCCAAGCGCAGCCCAAACGCCACCGCGCGGTCGAGAAAATTCGGAATCGGCTCGCAAAAACGAATGATCTCGACTGCTTCCTCAATCTGGTGCGCGGGCAAGCTGTCATCGCCGAGCACGTACAACAGTCCGCCGCCGGCATAGTCAAACAAGGTCGGCGCGAAACGCGCGATATGCGTAGACGCGCCTTTGCGCGTGGGAAAGCGGTCGAATGCGGCGTACAGCGATCTTGCGGCGCTCACGACGGTCGCCAGACATTGGCCACCGCCAGCCGCAGAAGAACGACTCTTACCCGATCAAATAACACTCGAATCATCGATCCATTTCAGCCAAGAGGAGGCGCGCCGGCTCAATCGAGCGCATGGCACCATCCTGCTGGTCTGTGTGTTCGGGCGCAACCGCGCGAGTTGGCCCTTGTTGACCGCAAGGCGCGTGCGGCGGTGTGTGGGTTATCGAGCGAGGCCGCTGTTGCCAGCGGATGGTTAACACTGCAAACCACAACCAAGCGGCGCTCTTTCGCTACCGCATTCTTGGGTTGCCCCGGCTACCCGCCTGGTGCGCGCAACACGCCCGCTTGGATCTGCGCTGGGCGCCAGTGGCTCAGCCGTCAGTGCCAGGCCAAGTCTTCCGCTGGCTTGGCCGGGCGCGCCGGCCTCGAATCGGGCAGTTGTGCATCGACATCGACCTTAGCCAGCGCGTTTTCGACGGCCTCACTTGCTTTGCTGCGATGCCGAAGCGGGGGCTGCTTGGCCCCCCAATTGAAGTCGGAAATTGCGTCGAGCTGGCGTTGAGTGAAAGATTTGGTCATGCCCTTACCCCAAGAAGATGGACTAACCCTCCTCGCATCGCAGGCACTGGTCTGTGCGTCGCCGCACTCGCGCGCCGCATCCCCTCAGTTCTCGTCCTGATTGCCGGCGGTCTGGTCAAACTTGTTGAAGTGCTTGCGTGCCATCGCCACAAGCTGGTTTTCTGTCGGGTGATCCACCACGGTGTAACCGACGACGTGCTTTGCCGTCAGCGGCCGATGCTTTTCCACATAGTTTTGGAAATCCGCAATGCCAGTGTGCCCGCCCACCACAAGCACCTCTTCGATGCCTTCAAACGCATCGCATACGTGGTCGAAAAACTCGTGTTCAGTGCGTACCGCGCTGCCGTGCGCGCGCGAAAATGCTTTCTTTTCGTGGATTTTATGTTGAATCACCTGTTCGGAATCGAACTGCATTACCTGTGCCGAGTGGTGATCAACGAAGGCGACGGCGTGAAAGAGGCTCATATGGAAGGGTTCCGTTCGTGAAGGGATTGGCAGGTTGTGCAACGCAAGGCTTGCGGCTCAACGCGTAGACGGGCCAGAGGGATGTCTGTTTTGCAGACGGCGCACACGCCATATCCGCTGTTCTGGATGCGTTGCAAAGCGTGGTTGACCGCCTCGAGCGCATCACCTTCGATAGTCGAAATGGCTGTCTCCACTTCGTTTGCAGCGGCGCGCTGAGTCGGATCGTCTTCATCTGCTTCCTGCAGGCGCGCCTGCCGCGCTGATTCGATCTGCGAGAGGACCAGTAAATGCGAGGTGCGATCACTTTCCAGCTCGGCCAGCTTGAGTCGCAACAGGTCGGACAACTCGACGAGATGATTCGTTGAGAGATGGGCATGCGATGCCATGGGCGAGACTTTAAGAGTGGATTCGATCACCACCATAGCGGGCCAGCAGGCTTGGGTCTGTGCGAAACCAGACCAATGTTTTTCAGTGTTTCGAGACCCCAGTGCAACGCGATATCGGGGTCCAGCTGAGGCGGAACCTAGCCCGGCCTTTTCATGAATGCGCACGATGATCGCGCAGGATACTGATCGCACAGGGGGTTCTCTGAAGGAGCGCGGTATCGGGATTTACGTCCGACTGAAGAGAATCCTCTGTGCGGTCAGGAGACTAGCGAGGGCGTGCGCGACTCATGAAAAGTCCGGGCTAGGTGGCGGTAGCCATCTCCCAGCCGCAGCGGACGTTGGCGTGACATCCGTGTCACCGCAAACCCGCTAGGCGGCTCAACACCCCAGCGCTTACCGGCCACTGTTTGCGCGTCGGGGTCAGATGCGAAAGGCACTTACTAAAGCGCAAGCGGCAAACAATCGTGATTCTGGCGAAGGCCGGAATCCAGCACTTCCGGCCAGTAGCAAAGCTTCAACAGCACTGGGTCCCGGCTTTTGCCAGGATGACGAGCCATAAGTAAGTGCCATTCGGGTCAGATGCCACTCTCGCCACTCGGGCCTTTCGTTCGCGGGCGCCGCGGGCCGGGGGCGGAATGCTGGCCTTGGGCGGCGTCGATACTGTCGATCCAGCCAGCGCGGGAGTTCGGGAATGCGTCGGCGTAGGGCACGTAGGGTTTGATATCAAGGATGGGTGTGGCATCCAGCAGGTCGAGCCCGCGCACGCGCAACGAGTGTCCTTCAATAGCCAGCAGCTCCACCGCTGACAGGCCGATGGCATTGGGTCGATGCGGTGAGCGTGTTGCCAACACACTGCGCTTGCCGCCGCCACGTGGCGGTTTCACTTCGGCCTTCCAACCTTGGCTGCGATGGAATACGAAAACCAGCCAGACGCGCTCGAATCCCTGCAGATCGCGGAAGGCTGAGGGCGGGAAGTCAGTCACGAATTCGATCACGCCTTCGGCGAGAGATCCGGTTTCGGTGCCCTCGATTACCGTGGCTTGATGTGGCGCATCGATGCGGCGGGCGTAAGGCGAACGCACGAATGCGATGGGCTGCAGGTCGGGGAGGATCGGATTTGGCATAGCGGACTTTTCTCGGCAGTTCGCCAACGATAGCGAGCCCTGCTTGGCGATAGCGAGCCCTGCCTGGTGAGAGGAATTGTTGGTTGCGGTGGCGCAGTCAAGTGTCGCCGCCTATGGCCAGTAACGGTGAAACACTTAGCCCGCCGAACTGACCGGGATTGCGATGGGAACGAGACGTTTCGCCAATTCACCTGCCCAGAAATGGCGAGAACATGACCGGCGGCAACCGGCCAGGAACGGACGGTAACCAGACGAAAGGCGTGCCACTTCGATCAGGTCAGTGTCGCTGTCACACCGCTTAGGGTTGCTTAGGTAAAGTCTCCGCATTGGCGACGGCCGGCCCAGTGCGCCGGTGCTCGCCCGGGCTCACACGATAGTGCCGGCGGAATGTCCGGTTGAAGCTACTCTGGTCAGAGAATCCGCAGACCATAGCGATTTCAACAATGCTGCACGCAGCGGATACCTCCGAGCCCATCATTCTCGCAGCCTGCTAAATTCGTCTTGTTCGAATTGCGGCGTCTGTGGTTTCCCGTCTCCAAAACAAATGGTGGTCCAAGGACCGTCTGCAGACGCCAGCGCCTCGTCCTGCAGCCTCCGCCGTAAGTTCGGGATCCGCAATATGTGAGTCGATCAAGGTCAGGGCGCGACTGATCAACTCGGCGGTGTTTTGCGGTCAGGGTAACGCCCCAACGTCGTTTCCGATTATGCGCAGTCTAATCGGCGGTGCTTCAACCACTATGTGATCGGGCCTGCGGCGATGCCGGGCTGTCCCGCAGTCGCCGCCGCGCCAACGAGCTGTCCATCCACCAGAGTGAACGCGTGATCGCAGGCGTCAGACAACCGCGGGTCATGGGTCACCAGCAGCACGGCGCAGCCGAAGGACTGGTTGAAGCGACGCAGCAGGGCGAAGACGTCGGCGGCGGATTGGGTGTCGAGGTTGCCGGTGGGTTCATCGGCCAGCAGCAGGGCGGGGCGGGTGAGCAGTGCGCGGCAGATGGCGACGCGCTGCTGTTCGCCGCCGGAGAGCTGGTTGGGCTTCTTGTCGGCCAACGCGGCTAGCCCGACTTCGCCAAGCAGGCTGCGTGCGCGCTCGACGTCATCTGGGCTGGGTTTGCCTTGGGCCAGCATCAGCGGCATCAGCACGTTGTCGACTGCGCTGAAGGCCGGGATCAGATGATGGAACTGGAATACGAAGCCAATGGCGCGACTGCGCAGCGCGGTGCGGCCTCCATCACCCATGGCGCGGGTAGGCTGGCCGAGCAGGGTGAGTTCGCCCGAGGTCGGTGTATCCAATAGCCCGATCAGATTCAGCAGCGTGCTCTTGCCCGAGCCGGACGGGCCGATCAGGGCGGCAAAATCGCCGCGATCGAGGCTGAGATCGATGCCGTGCAGTATCTCGATTTGGTTGGCCTGGCCCACGTTGTAGGACTTGCGCACGCCTTCCAGGCGCAACACGGTCTGGATGGGTTGTGCCGGCGCCGATGCCGCTGGCGCGGGCTCAGACATAGCGAATGGCCACGGCAGGATCGAGCCGCGCCGCCCGTTGCGCCGGCACCGCCGCTGACAGCACGCCGGTGACCGTGGCAATCGCCATGGCGACCCCGATCAGACTGGGTGGCAGCGGGATGTAGAACAAGCCTGGCCCGAAGGTGTTGAACGCCCAGACCAGCGCCAATCCGGCGAGCCCGCCGAACAGCGCGCCGATCAATCCAAACACGCCGCCTTGCAGCAGGAACACGCCCAGCACTTGCCGGCGCCCGGCACCCATCGCCCGCAGAATGCCGATCTCGCGCGTGTGCTGGACCACGCTCACCGACAGCACGCTGGCAATACCAAAAGCGACCGACAGGGCCACGAACACGCTGATCATGCCGGTCGACAGGCTTTGCGAGGTCAGCGCGTTCATGAGCTGGGCGTTGGTCTGCATCCAGCTCTCCGCCTTCATGCCGGTCAGGCGGCTGATGCGCTTTGCGACCTCATCGGCGGCAAAGATTTCACGCACCGTCAGATCGATCACCGTGACCCCGCCGGGCAGGTTGAGTAGCGACTGCGTCTGCTTGAGATCGAGGTAGACGAAGCGGCTATCGAGTTCGCGTACGCCCAGCTCGAAGATGCCGGCGATGGTGACGATGCTGGTGCTGTTCTGCCCGCCATCCAGACGCAGCTTGTCGCCCACGCGCAGGCCCAGGTCATCGGCAAGAATTCTGCCGATGACGGCGTCCCCGGCGCCGACGCGAAAGCGGCCGGCGATGATGTCGTCAGCGATCGGGATGATCTGCTGATACCGAACTGGGTCGATACCCACCAGCGCCACTGACTTCAGCGCCGCGCCGCGGTAGGCGAAAGCCGGCCCCGAGATCACCGGCGAGACTGCGACCACTTCGGCTAATCCATCCAGGGTGTCGCGCAGCTGCTGCCAGTTGTTGATCGAGCGCAGGCGCTGCACGCGCTTGTCTTCCAGCACCAGCTGCACGCTGCCGGCAGGCGGCGGTAGGATGCGGTTGACCTCATCAGCCGCCTGCACCTTGATGTGCGCCTGGGTGCCCAAGGTGCGCTCGACGATGTTGCTTTGCAGGCCAGTGATCAGCGCGGTGATGAACACGATCACCGCTACCCCGACAGCGATGCCGATCAGGATCATCGCGGTCTGCGCCCGGCCCTCGCGCAGGAACTTCCAGGCGATGGTCCACTCGATCCACATTCGTGTGCCCTTGCGTCAGTTGAAAGAGACCGGCAGTTCGCGGGCGCTGGCGCGATCCGCCGCGGGCATGGGCAACGCCAGATCAGTCACTCGCACGCGGCTGCCATCGGGCAGGTCAGCGCGGCCGTCGGCCAGCACCCGGTCGCCGCTGCTTAGCCCAGTCAGCACTTCGGTCATCACCAGCCCGCGCAGGCCCAGACTGACCGGTGTGCGTGTCACTTTGCCGGCGGTGACCCGCAGCACGCTCACTTGGCCGTCCGGGAGCAGGTTGAGGGCGTCGTTGGGGATGGCCAAGGCCTGATCGCGCGCGCCGGTCTGCACATTCACCGAGACGGTCATGCCTTCGCGAAAGTTGGCGGGCAGGTCTGGCACTTGCAGGCGCACCTCGATGGTGCCGCGCTGCGCATCGACGCTGGGCGCGATGTCGCTAACCTCGGCGGCAAAGGCCTGATCCGGAAACGCGTCTGCGACGCACAGCGCCGCCTGCCCGACTTCCAGCACTGAGAGATTCTTCTCATCCAGTGGCAGCAGGATCTCGCTGCCGCCGCTGCGCGCGATTTCCAGCAGCACCCGTCCGGGCTGTACCAGGTCACCCGGTTCGACCTCGCGGGTGAGCACGGTGCCAGCCACTTCGGCCTTGATGACCGTCTTCGCCAGCAGTGCTCGGGCCGCAGCGAGGCGCTCACGCAGCACGGTCTCCTCGGCATTGCCCGGCGCCAAGGCAAGCGCAGCGAGAGCGGCGCGCTCAGCGCTGGTGCGGGCGAGTTTTTCGGCTTGCACTGCCTGCTCGAGGGTTTCTTGGGCGATCAGCTTCCGATCAATCAGGGCGCGCCGCCGTCGGGTTTCCCGCGTGGCCTGTTCGTACTGCGTCTGCGCCTGCTGTGCGGCCAATTGCGCCTGCGGGCGGGTGGATTGCTCAAGCTGCGCCAGCGCGGCTTCGGCGCCGTGCAACTGGGCCGCCAGTTCGTCCGAACGCAGGACCAGCAGCACAGCGCCCGGCGCGACCACATCGCCTTCTTTGACGCGGCGCTCGAGCACGACGCCAATGATTTCGCTGCCTACCTTGGCCCGAGACAGCGCGGTGAGCGAGCCGGTGCCGACCACGGTCTGCACCAGTGGCTGGGCTTGTATCGTGTACGCCGGAAGACTCGGACCCTGCCAGATCCGGTACAGAGCGAACGCGAGCGCCATTGTGATGAGTGCCGCAGCTGCGATGACAAGTTTGGTTCTGAAGGTCACGGCACCGCCCTCCGCCTGCCTTGCATAGGTCCTCTCATTCAGCGAGCTCTCATCCGGCGAGTTCTGGTCCGGCGAGGATTGGCCTTGGTTCACGATGCCGTCATCCGGCAGGGAACCGCCCGGAAGTAAGCGCAGGGAGCCGTCTGCCAGGATGCTCGCGATTCAAGCGAGAGCGAAATCGGCAAGGCTCCATCCATGTGACGGCTTGGGGCCACCAGCGACCCGCTGAGAGCCGCTCGAAAATGCGCCCACTGCACGTTCGTCTACTCCATCGCTTCCAGCGCTCGCCGCAGACGCGCGGCGGCGTCTTCCGCTACTGAAGTCAACGCCGGCGTGTCGACAATGGCAAACATAGCCGTTGGGTCGGCGATAGAGATGTCCACCCCATCTCCGGCTGCTTGCACCACCACATTGCAGGGCAGCAGCAGGCCGATCTGTGGCTCTACGCACAGCGCCCGATGGGCCAACTGCGGGTTGCATGCACCCAGGATCACGTAGGGTCGGAAGTCCACATTCAGTTTGATCTTGAGCGTTTCCTGCACATCGATACGGCTGAGAATGCCGAACCCTTCCTGCTTCAGGGCGGCAGTCACGGTCTCTATAGCTTGATCGATGCGCGTGTGCGGGAGATGTTTTTCGAATCCATAACTCGTGCTCATGCGGGTGCTCCTGTCATTGCCGGGTTGCTTTGCAGAATGGCGACCGCCGGCCTGCGTCTGCAGCTGTCGCCGTGCCGCTCAGGCCTCAGTCCGAGTCAGAGTGGATGGAAAGTGGGAGCAATCGGTGACGACTGCAAAACGCTGCGCTAAACCCATATCTTCAGCCAGCGTTGATTCTTTAGTCCGCGTTGATTCGGCATCGCAAATCGGCTTTCAATCCGCTGCTAAACCGTCGGCGCGTTCAGATCCAAGGTGTGCAAGACCTGCGTCGCATCGTCGGGATCCTGAGAACGCTTGAAGCCAAGATGCATGACGAGATCGCGCATCGGCCGGTTGTCAGCTGCATCTATCGAGTACATCGACGAGAAGCCGTGTCGGCGAGCGGCCTCGATCAGAGGCTGCATGAGCAATGTCGCTAGTCCAAGGTTGTGCCATTCGTCGCTTACCGCAACGGCGCATTCGCAGGTCCCGCTGTCGCCTTGTGCGCTATAGCGGCTGACGCCAATTTCGCGATCGCCAACGCCTTCGGCAATTAGCGCGACGAAAGCGACCTGATTTACGTTATCTACGTGCGTCAATTGCGTCAGCAATCTGGCGTCCGGACTTTTGATCGACCCGAGAAAGCGGTAGCGCCGCGATTGCGGCGACAACTCCTCGATAAAGCGTCGTTCGAGTTGCTCGTCTTCTTCGCGGATCGGACGGATCAGGACGCTAGTGCCATCACGCAATGTCTCAGTCCATGGAGCGTCGCCACGAACCGGTCTGATCGGTTCATTGGCCGATGCCCCGGGGCTCCCGCCAGCGGCGATTACGCTTTGTCGGTTGGTGTCCATGACTGCCTTTTTTCCTTTTCCAGGCTGACCTGTTGGGTGCGGTCGCAATCGATTCGGCGCGAGGTCCGTCGGACGCAACGGGAACCCGGAGGAGCGCGCCAATTGGCGATCAATTGAGTGCGCCGGGACCCGACGCAATCGGTGGGTTGTTCATTGATCGTCTTTGCGCTTGTCCTTGCGATCCTTGCCGCGTTCTGGTTCTACCTCGCCATTGGCATCGCCTTCCTCTGCCGCGTTGTCGGCCTGCCGTGGCTTAGGCTTGCGCTCACGCTCAGGCGCTGGATCGGCTGGCGGCGGCTCGTTCAATACAGCCTGCTCCTGCGGGTTGGCTGCGGCGGCGTCTCGCTGACGGTTGTTGTTCTGCTCTCGCTGTTGTTCTCGCTGTTGCTCCCGCTGCTGCTGGCGGGAGGCTGCCTCGGATTGCTCCTGCTCCTGCTCCTGCGCCTGCTGCGCGCGTCTCTCTTCCTGACGCTGCACCGCCTGCTGCTCGCGGGCGGCGGCTTCTGCTTGCTGCTGATCTCGTGCTTGCTGCGCGCGGCCTTCGTCCTGGCGCTGACGCTGCAACGCCTGCTGCTCACTCTGCTGCGGGCGAGCGGCTTCTCCGCTTTGCTCCTCTGCCTGCTGCGCGCGTCTCTCGTCTTGGCGCTGGCGCTGAACAGGCTGCGGCTCGCGCAACTGCTGCTGGGCGGCCGCTTCGTTCTGCTTGCGCGACTGCTCGTCACGCTCATCAATCTGCTGTTGACGATCGGAGGCGCGCTGCTCACGCCGCTCACGCTGCACCTCGTCTACGCGTGGCTGCGGATCGTTACGCTGCCTCTCGCGTTGCGCGGCGGGTGGGTTACTCGGCGGCTCGACCGAATGGTCCTGATTGCGCTCGCGGCGCGGAGATTGGCTCGGGTCTCTCGCGGACGGCTTGCGCTCGGTCTGGCCGCGCGCCGGGTCCAGCCGCGCCTCGTCACTGCGATCAAGTACCTGCCGGCCGCTGGCGGCGGCATCTGCTCGGACGCCACCGCGGCGCGGATCCACTTCGCGGGCATTGACGGCGCGGCGGTTGTCCCCGACTACCTGCACGTTGTCAGTCTGTTTGGATGGGCGTGCCTCGGTTGCGACTCTGGCCGCCCGCGGCACACGCCCCGGCGTCTGCCGCAGCTGTTCGGCGCGGACAGCGAAGGATGGCGCGGCCGGCGGCGGTAGCGAGCGCGCGACGATGCGGCGATCAAACGTCCCGCGTGATGGCCTAGCGTTAGAAGCACTCGCCGAACCGATCACGCTGCGTTGGCTGGGCACAACTGCGGCAACGCGAAAGTACTCGGCATTGGCGAGTGCGTTGCGGTCCAAGCGAATTGCTTCCTGGCGCACCGAGCGCGCGTTAACAAAAACACTGGTCGGCACCGCGGTTACTGCGCCAATCACGCCGCGGTTGACGTAGTTGACCTGAGTGACATTGATGGTGCCGCTGGAGTAATTGTTGTAGAAGTTGGTGATCGAAGTGTTATTGATCGTCGTGTTGTTGACGTTCACGCGTGCAAAGTAGTCGCGGCTGGCGTGATAGGACGGTACATAGACTTCGCGCGGGCCCAGCGGAAACCAGCCAATCGGTGCAGCACCGCCACTCGATATGGACAGGCTCCAGCGACTGCCTCCGACGAAAGCAACCACTGCCGGCGAGTAGACCGAGCGTACGTTGCGCGGGCCGGGAATCCAGCCCCAGCGATTGGAGATGTGGGCCCAGCGGCCGTAATGCGAAGGTGCGAAGCCCCACGGTGCCTCGTCCACCCAAGTCCAGCCCCAAGGCTCCTGCCAGACCCAGTGGCCGTCGCGGTAGGGCGCCCAGCCGGCATCGACCTGAGTGGGGTACCAGACGTTGCCGTAATCGCGTTCCGTTCTCCAACTGCCGTAAGCGTCGAGACTGGCGTAGCCGACCATATCGTCGTCGACATAACGCAGCGACACTGAGCGCGTGAGAAGCCGGTCGCGGCTTGCGCTGTAGCGATCAAAGCCATCTGCACGCGGCAGGTCGAAGATCTGGTAATCGCGCAGGTCGTCGTCGTAGAAGCGCACCGCGTCGCCAGCGAGCAGCGCAAAACTGGTGCTGTCGCCGAAGGCTTCACCCGAACCTTCGCGCACCACCACGGTGGTCTCGTTGCGTTGCGGGTCGACGTCGATCCGGTATCGGCCAGGGCGATCAAAACTCAAGGCCAAGTTCGGCGTCGCCACCTCGAAGCTCTGGCCCCGCTGCAGGCGCCGGATGCTGAGGTTCAAGGTGCCTTCTGTCAGCAGCAACTGGGCGAAATCGTCGTTCAGTTCAAGGATCTCGAAGCCACTCTCGGGACCGAGCCGCACCGCCGCGCTGCCGACCTGAATCTCGGCACGTGCGTCGCGATCTGTCCACAAGCGGTCGCCTTGGACCAGCGGCCGGTTGCGCATCAATCGCAGCCAGTCGTCTTCACCGGCCGGCGAGTAGCTGACGCGGCCCTCGCTTTCACTGACACGCGCCACACGGGCCGACGGGTCGGGGTACTGCGCGTTCGCAGTGGGCAACGCAAACGGAATCAGCAGCACCCAGCTGGCGACGACAAAAAAACGCGACGAGATAGACATGACCTTTCCCAGTTACTTTCGGTTTCGGACAACAAGCGGAGCGACGTTTTGGAGGGTGACGCTGGCACCGGGCCGGACCGGGATGTTTAATGTCTCCCGGCCATTCACCCTCACCTCCAGCGGACCAGGCGTGCCGACATGGCTCGTCTGGGTGGTGCCATAGCGTGTGTGAGCAGAGCCAAGCACTCCGGCAGAGATCAAAGCGATTGCGGCAACTGGTGCAGACGTCACAGTGACTGTCTCCGAATGCGGCGCGACGGTGGCTCAAAGATCGGGAATTGGGCGGCCGAAGAGCGCGTCGGCATAGCTGGTTAAGCCCGAGGCCAAAGCACGCTGGGGAGTCGCCCAAGCCTACGATCCAGCCCTACGGCTGTCCGTGCGCCAGCACACCAAGCCAATGCTGGGTCGTCAGTGAAGCGGCCTCGTCAAGTACGCTGGTGCACCTGACCGAAGCAGGACCCTGCGTGCCAGCGGTCCCTCATGATCCGCGACGACGCCACAACAAGCGCGGGCCGTGCGCCATCGCGCGCTGCCGCTTCCATTGCTTCGTGCCGGCAGCCATGTTGAGCAGCCGGTCAAGCAATCTGGTCAACGTAAACGCACGATTACCTCGCGCAGACAAGCTGTCGCGCTTGCCTTCGCGCTCACCTGTTGGCGCGTTCGACTGCCAGCCTATGCGTGTCAACGAGTTCAAAACGCGCATGCGGCAACGGGCAGTCCCAGCGCTCCACCGTGCACATCGGTGACGACTCTGCCGCATCGAAACGAATGACGTTGACCGAATTTGGCGCATCGGCGCGGATGCGCGATGACACCGCTGTGCCCGCCTGTACCGCCCAGACGCTGCGTGACAAGTTCGGATAGCGCTCGCTCAGCGGGCGCACAAACGGCAAATGGATATGACCGCCCAGGATCAGATCAGCGCCCGCATCGGCCCAGCGATGCACGGCGGCGTCGCGCCCGACCAGCAGGTTTTTCTGCTCGGACAACCGCGGCACGTGCACCGGTTGATGCACCACAACAATGCGCAGTAAGTGGGCGGGTGCCTGCGCCAAACGCTTGGCCACGCGCTCGACTTGCGAGAGGCTCACTCTGCCGTCTTTGTGCCAGCGCGGCATGGTCGTGTTGACGCCAATCACCAGCATGTCTGCGGTCTCCCGCACCGGTTCCAGCTCCGGGCCGAAGTCGCGCAAGAAGTTGCCGAATGGCCTGAATATCCTCGCGATCAGGTTGAACAGCGGGATATCGTGATTGCCGGGTAACGCCAGTTCCAGCGGCACCTTGAGTCCATCGACGAAGTGCCTCGCCGCGCTGAATTCGTCGCGCTGCGCGCGCTGCGTGAGGTCGCCCGACAACACCACCATGGCCGGTGCCAGCTCCTTGGTAAAGCGCGTCAGCGCTGCGACCACGGGCGCCTGTTCGGTGCCAAAGTGGGTATCGGAAATCTGCAACAGCACGCTCACGCGCTTACCTCAGCGTCTGCCGCAGTGATGGGTACGATCACGTCATCGCCCGAGACCGGCGGTGGCGTCAGCAGCCACAGCGGCTCGCTCGCCACACTGAACGTAAGCGGCGCGCGCATCTCGCACACCTCGCCATCGATACCAACCTTGCTGTCCCTCCGCCAGCGCGGCGAGACCGCGAGTGTGCGGAAGCCAAAGCTCTGTACTTGTTCGGCATCGCCCAGTCGCCCGACCGCTCCGCGCAGGATCAGCCCCAGCATTCCCATCGCACTGATCGGGCGCAGTACGGTACCCACCAGTTCACCGCGATCAAGGGCTGCGCGGTGCGCAGGCTGAATGCCGATGCGTTCCAGTTGCAAGGCGTTGTTGCCAACGAACAACGCCAAGGTGCGAACCATTCGTTGCTTGCCTTCTGCTTGCATTGTCAAATCCAATTGCCGGTGCGAGCGCAACAACGTGAACATGGCAGACGCAAATGCGACAAGTCGCCAGCGCCCGAAGCGCGCCTTGTCAGCCTCGCGCATTTTCAGCAGCTTTGGGTAAAGCCCGAGGCTGGCGTTGACCAGAAAAATGCGATCGTTGAGTCGCCCCACCTGCACCAGTTTCAACTCTCCCTCGACCAGCACTTTCGCTGCCGCCGTTGGGTCCTCGGGTATCCCGTTGGCACGCCCGAAATAGTTGAATGTGCCTTGTGGCAACACCGCAAACGGCACGCCGCTACCGAGCACCGCATGCGCCACCGTGTTGATGGTGCCATCACCGCCGGCTGCCACCACCACGCCGCCATTCTCAAGCGCCAACTGCACCGCACGCGCCGCCGTTGTCTTCAATTTGGTCGGCTCAACGATCAGAAATTCGTGCTTGCGTCCGGCGGCATCGAGCACTGTTTTGATGCGCTCGCAGGCAGCATCGGTATCGCCATGCCCCGAGCGACCATTCATCACCACGTAAAAGGTGCCGACAGCGGCGCGCTGCCGGGCCTCTGTCAAAGAGTTCGTCATGGCGCGGAGAGTAGCGGTTGCGATGTGTACAGCTGAGGACCGTCGCGGTTTGAGCGTGCCGACGTTGACTGCCAGTCGCCTATCCGGGTCGATGTCCGGGATCGGTGTCAGAGTCGCTTAGCCCGGCCTTTTCATGAATGCGCACGATGATCGCGCAGGATACTGATCGCACGGGGGATTCTCTGAAGGAGCGCCGTATCGGGATTTACGGCCGACTGAAGAGAATCCCCTGTGCGGTCAGGAGACATCGGGGCGGAAGCCCCGCGTAGCGGCGAAGCCGCCGAACGAGGGCGTGCGCGATTCATGAAAAGTCCGGGTTAGGTCATGGATTCTGTTCACTGCCCTCTGACCGAAAACTGGTTCTCGCAAGACGGACAGGACAGCAACCGGCGAAGCAACTGCCAGTTGCTGCCTAAGCTAAGGTATGCGTCGGTATGCCCAATCGACCCTACCCATGCCAATCGGCTTTGCCCAGCCTCACTTTTCTAAACCTTCGGCGCGGAGGCTGCGGAAAGTGCTGATTGTCCTGCTGCTGCCCGTGCTGGTTTGGGTCGGCATTTGTGCGTTGATGTTTGTCCAACAGCGCAGCCTCGTCTACTTCGGCGGTTTCACCCGCGTGGACGCGGCCGCGACCACCTTTAGTTTGCAACGCGAAGCGGGCGTCGTTCTGCGCGGCTGGGTGGTGAATCCAGGTGCGGCGGATGTCGTGCTGTATTTCGGCGGCAACGCCGAGAGCATAGACAGCATGGGCGGCCCCCTAGGGACCTTGCTGCCACAGCGAACTTCCTACCTGCTGGCCTACCGCGGTTACGGGGCCAGCGATGGTGCTCCTGCACAGGACGTGTTGTTTGCCGACGCGGTGGCGCTGTATGACGATGTTTTGGCAAGGCATCCGGGTGCCCGGATCGCGGTGATTGGTCGCAGTCTCGGATCCGGCGTGGCCGCCCACCTCGCTGCGCAACGGCCGGTCGAGAAGTTGGTTCTGGTGACCCCGTTCGACAGTCTGGTTGCTGTTGCTGGCGAGCATTACCCTTGGTTGCCGACGTCACTGCTGGTTACCGAACGCTACGAATCAGCGCATTGGTTGCGAGACTACCGATTACCGGTGCTGGTGATCCGTGCCGGTCGCGATCAAATCGTACCGCCGGCGAGCACGGATCGCCTGATCGCCGCACTGCCACGACCGCCGCAAGTGTTGACGCTACCCTCAGCCGGTCACAATGACGTAATGGGCTCCCAAGCAGAAGCCGAGGCTTTGATGCGCTTCTTGGGCAGGGACGGAGTGCCGACACCGTAGTGCCGAAAACGGTCGCGGCCCCGAAAACATAGCGATACTTCGGTAGCTGCGGCAGGGGCTTGCGAGTGATGACGCATGCCATGGATGCAAGCTCAACGCCCACTACTAAGCACAAAGCACCAAGCAAAGGAACAGACGGCCACTGCGCCGCCAGCCGGCAAACGCAATGGCGATGGCAACGCGCTCAGCTGACCAGAAAACTGACCCGCATATTGACCCGCCACTCAATTACAGTGCCGTCGTCGTTGGTGACGACCTTGATGTCGTTGACCCATGCGCCCTTGATGTTCTTCACGCTCTTGGCGGTCTTTTTCAAGCCCCCTTCGACGGCGTCTTCGATGCCTTTCTTGGATGAGGAAGAAATCTCGATCACTTTGGTGACGGCGGCCATGATTTACGCCTAGCGTTGTGGTGGGCCTTGGATCATAGCCCCACGATGGTCGCCGTGTTCGAGTCGATAAGCACTTGATTGGGTTGCGCCTGCTTCATTTGCCCAGGCCAGGGTGGTCATTGAGGCGGTAGCTACGGCGAAGTGAAAGTGAGCGCTGCGGTAGCTGATGACATTGGCGAACTCGCTGCTGCTCGGATGCAGGTGCAGCTGCCGCAGGCGTTGTGGCAACGCACCTTCGCCGCGCATTTTAAGCCACGCTTCCTTGGCTACCCAGCGTTGCAGCAGCTCGTCGTTGTCGACGTTTTCAGGGGCTTCGTTTGGGTTGAGAAGCAAGTCTTGGATGGCGCGGTCCAGCGTGCGTGGGCGTTGTTCCAGATCAATGCCAACCGGTTGCTTGGCAACCGCTGCCGCTACCCAGTTGCCCGAGTGACTGATCGACAAATGCAACTCGTCATGATCCAACACACGCGGCGCTTGGCTCTTGATTTCCCGTAACGACCAATTCTCCGCACGGCGGGTGGCGGGCGTCGAACCAGCAAAGGCATGCACGAGCAACTCGCGAACCAGCCAGTGGCCGGCGAGAAAGTGGTTACGGCGCGCGGCGACACGCAGGCTTTGCAGGCGGCTCTGCTCGCTGTCTGAAAGCCACGTCCAAGCTGCTGCAGGCAGACGTTGCAAGACCGCATCGCTGCGGGCAATGGCGAGGTAAGCGATGGGGCAAGGTGGGGTGGGGCTGAGCATGTGGTCAGCTTTGCTCAGAGCAGTGATGGTTGAGCGGGTGCCACGTTATTGAAGAGCTCCGCTCTAGCAACGCAAAAGCAACTCCGCCAAGCTCTCGTAGAATGGAGCTTGCTCCACTGCTTTGCAGGGCAAGTACCCGCTGCGCACTGGCTTGCTCAGCCACTCGAACCTCAGTCACTCGAACCGGCATACCCACTGACAATCCGCATCCCCACTCCCACCATCTCGTAAATGCGCATGCCATCTGCCCACAGGCTGGCGTCGGCTAGCGCATAGGTGCCGCGTTCATCGGCGCCGACTTCGGTGATCTCAAGCGTCGTGTGGACCGTGTGGTGCTTGGGCAAGACCTGCCCGCGATATTTCCAACGGTGATTGCGTGCAAGCGCGATCGGCTCGAATCGCGGCTGGCAGATGCCACGATCCATGCCTGTGTGCAGCATGTGGAATTGCAGCGCCTGCAGCATGGCCTCAAGCCCAAGCGAGCCGGGCTGCACCGGGTCTTGAAAGAAATGTGCCTTGAAAAACCAGGCGCTGTGGTCGATGTCTTTGACCGCGCGCAACTGGCCAAGGCCGGCTTTGCCAGCGCCGGGCCAATAGCCGTCGATGCGATCAAGCATCAACAACATGCCCTTGGCCAAACGCGGTCGCTCGGGATCAAAATAGCCTGCCGGCGCGGCGTGCAGCTCAATCAGCAAGTTGCTCGTGCGTTGCAGCAAAGCTAGCGCATCTGCATCGCGGCGCAAGCCTGCCTGATTGACCAGTGCCGCTGGCGGAAAGAAGCCAAACACGGTCTTCAGTCGGTACACCTCGCGCTCGCCCAGTCGGCAGCTCACGGTGAAATTCTCGATGATCATGCCGCCGGTGGCCGAGACATCCGTCAGCGTGACTTCGGTGCTCAAGGTTCCACTGTCGGCGAACACCTCGGCCAGCAATTCGCCCTCGCCATCCAGATTGCGAAAACCCAACTCATCGACTTGGCTGAGCGCCGAGCCAACGTAACTCGACAGCCAGCCGCACGGCTGCAAGGCGGCTTCAAGCAGCACCGCAAACGGCATGCTGCGGCAGCCGTTGCTGTCGAAATACCACGCGTCACTAGGGATGTCGTAATCGGCGATCACCCGCGCACCCGCGCGCATCACACCGGGCGCACCTTGCACTTGCCGTATGCGGCTGATGAACAAGTAAGGCGGACTCGGCAGGCGCGCGACCCGTTGCGGGCCGTCGAAGCGCTGGTACATAGGACCAAACGCGTCGGACGGTTTCCCGTAAGCGCAGGCGAGCAGACTCTTCTGGTCGAAAATAAAACCATCGACCACTGCAGATGGTTGGGTATCAAGTTCGGCGGCGTCGAGTTGCTCGGGCATGGCTGCAAGCGGCCAATCCGGCACCATCTGCAAGGCGACACGGCGAGCATGAAACGCCTTCAGGCCATCGACCGTGCACAGGAGATCGGCATACACAGTCGGGATCGGACCAGCGTGCAGCTCTTCGATAAACAGCTCGGTGACCAGCAACTTTGAAAGCGGTGTGACTTGGCCTCGGCATTGCAGCTGATAGGGCAGATCCGGCACCGGCTGAAAGCGCCATCCATCGCGCTCAATGCTATGGCCGTGCGCGATCAAGTACAGCGCCATTGCTTGCAGGCAGGCTTCAAACATCAGCGTGCCCGGCATGCAGGGATCGTTCTTGAAATGGCCGGCGAAGAACCACTGCGTTGGATCGATATCAAGCTCCGCGCGCAGATAGCCGCGACCCCACGGACCGCCGTCAGCGCGCAGTTCAGGCACCCGATCCAACAACAGCATGGGCCCGGATTGCAGCGAGGGCGTGCGGGTATGGGTTTGGGTGAACTCGAAGCCGCGACCAAACGCACGGTAGGCATCGCCGCTCGCCAATGCGTGCAGGGACTCGCGATTGATCGAAGTCGGTGGATGGGCGACAAGTGGAGGATCGAGGCGCGGATTGGCGACGATACTTTGCGCTTCAGGTGTCCACAGACAGCCTGCCGATTCGGCCAGCTCAGCGTCGCTGAAGAACCCCGCCTGGCCCTTGCGCACGGACAACTGCGCGCGTCCGGCATTAAGGCAGTCGTAGTGAAAAAACATCAGCCGCACCTTGCCCTGCGCGGCGTGGCCGTCGAGGGTGATTGCAAAGTTCACGGTGTCACCGGCGCGGGGCAGATCGCCGTGATAAGTGAGCTCGCAACCCAACAAGCGGTACACGCGCTCGCCTTGATTAAAGCGGTCCACGCCCAGCCAGGAAATCAGCAGCAAGTCCGCTTGCCCGGCCTCGATCAACACGCCCGCTGGCATATAGCCCTGGTGTAGATACCAGCTGTCCCAGCGTACGTCGGTTCCAGTACAAATCACACCGGTGCCCATGCTGTTGGGCTCCGCATCCAGACTGAGCACGCGGTCGGCTAACAGCAGCGGCGGCATCGGCATACGGACCTGCCGGTGGTAGGCGTCCTGGTGCGCGAAGGCCGGTCCGAATAGATCGGTGATGCGACCGCTGGCGTGGGTTTCGAGCTGTTGGCGGGTGAAGCGGGGTAGGGTGGGCGTGGCATGCGCGGCGGTTGCCGAGCGTCGATTCTCGCTAGAACCGTTCGCCCTGAGGTATCGAAGGGCCGGCGACGAGCGGTTCGCTTGCGGCGGGTGCTTGGATACTTCAGCACGAACGGATGACGAATCGCACGTGGGCTCGTCAGTCATCGATGTGCCAGCCAGCGCGCCAGTACGAACTGCCTCCTGAACCCTAGCCGTTGAATGCAGGGGAGAAGCCTCAAGCAGTTGTCGCAACGACGACTGCCGCAAGCCCAGATAACGCTGTTGCAGCGCCGCTTGCTGCTCGATGAAGGCGCGTTGGGTATTCGCGAGCTGGGCAACCTCTGCTTGATAGGCCTGCAACAGCGGATGGGAATGCACTTCACCGATGCTTGCAGGGCGGTTAGCCTTGATGGAGGCAACCTCCGCCTGACGCGAGGGCGGTTGCGTGAGAGCATGCGGCAACGCGGCTGGCGCAGGACCGACCACCCGTTCAAACAGGCTGATCGCCGAAACCAATGGCAACCGCGGTGCCCGTTCCATTATTTGCACGATGCCCGCTACGACCCGCGATACGGGAATTGGCGCTGACGATGGCACGGTCTGCATAGACTCTTTCTCCGGCCAAATGATCTGCGGTGGGTGCGCCGCGAATTGCTGCCATCGGGACATTCGCAGCGGTGCAGGCGCAAGTCGAGGCTCAAACACGTCGTGATTGAGGGCGACGCCGGCCGCCAGCAGTGCGGCAACGGCATTCAAGGTGGCATCGATACCTTGGCCCTTGCGGTCCAGACTCACTACCAGGCACTCGCGTTCGCCCAGGATGTTGCGAATGGCGCGCCCATAGGCACCGCCGGGGCCGTGCTCGACAAAGACGCGGACGCCGTCGTTCCACGCCGCCAACACCGCAGGACGCAGGTCGAGCCGGCGATCAGCTTGCTCAAGAATGGCGCGCGCGCAGGACTCGCTGTCGGCTGTGTAGGTGCCGCCGAAAGCGTTGGAATACAGGCGTCCGCTTGGCGCGGTGGTCTGGCGACGGTGCAGATGCAGCCAGGCGTCGGCCACCTCGGCAAGCTCAGGAACGTGCACGGCCAAGGGATATTGCAAACGCAAACAGCGGCGTTCGCCAATCCGCGCGACCACCTCAGCGCACTCCTCCGCAGCGCCCGCGATCAGGCAATCCTCGTCGGAATTGATGATTGCGATATGCACCCGCTGGCGGTCGCCAATCGCGGCCTCCACGTCTGCAATGGGCGCCAGAATGGTCCAACTGGCCCAGCGCACCGGTTGCTTCCAGACGCGTTCAATCGCGGCGAATTCCCCGCCCAGTTCGTTAGTGACTAGGCCCGAGACTTCCATCTCGTCCATCAGTGCATCGGTATCCGTCCAAGTGCCGCTGGCGACCAGCGCATTGGTCTCGCCGGATGAATAGCCAAGCCACGCATCCGCTTTGAGTCCCAGCAATCCTTGGCTCAGCTCCACATGCAGCTGCGACAGCGCCGATGCGCCCCAGAGTTGTTGCAATGCGGTGGGTTCTAGCTGCTTGGGATCGAACGCCCACGCCAGCGCAGATGGCAAGCGTTTGCTGCGCTCGGAGAGTCGGTCACGCAGGATCGGCAAGTGCTGCAACAGCGACCGGCCCATGCCGTGATAGGAAGCACCGGCCCCGGCGAACACAAACGCCAGTTCGCCGCTGATGGGCTGCTCGCGAAAGTGCACGCCACCGCCGGCAGGCGTGCCGCGCTCGAGATGCGCCAGAGCGCGGGTACGGGTGGCTTCGAACTGGGCGTCGCTAGTGACCAACACCAGGCGGGCGGGGCCTTCGAGGCTTTCGTGGCCGGATTGCAAAGTCGAGATGACGGCGGCTTTGTTGGTGCCGGCGAAGTGGCGTAGGCGCATTCTTGAGCCCCTCTGCCGGCGGGAGAGGGCTTGGGGTGAGGGTACGGGCGAGCGGGAGAGGTATGGCCTGCCCGTACCCTCACCTCCGGCCCCTCTCCCGCCGGCAGAGGGGAGCAGAGCGAGGGCTTGGCTCTCGCGCATGCGCACCATGAATCCTTGAGCCGCACCATCCAGCTGCGGCGTGCCATCGATAGCGCAGCGGCTGCGCAAACACATCGCCGCCGCCACCACATGCATCAGCCCATGTGCGGCAAACGCGGTGCCGAAGCGTTCACCCAGATCGACGCTGCCCTCACTATTGCCAATCGTTTGCATCGCCGGGATCGACTTATAGCCATCCGCGGAATCGCAAGGGTCTGACTCAAAGCAGGCGTAAACGTCATCGCCGTCGGCCTGCGCATCGTCCAGCCGTTTGAGCAGCAGACTGAACGCGCCATCGGCGGGCGGAGTGCTGCTGACGCTGCGCTGTACCGCCTCGCAGCTGAAGTCGACCGCGCCAACCAAAGCCGTGTCGATCTCGCTACGCGCAAGCGCAGTTGCAGCGATTCGCAAGGCCTGTATGCCGGATGCAGTGCCGGCTTGCACGGTAAACGCAGGGCCGCGCAAGTCGAGCAATGAACTCAAGCGATTGGCTGGGATGTTGGGCATGCAGCCCAGTACTGCGGCCGATGTGAGTGCGGGCACGATGGCGTCGCGTGCTGCCGTGCTGGCGCTCGCAGGCAAGCGCCAGCGCGAACCGTAGCGGGCCACTTCGGGATCCGGTTCGATACCGATGAAAACGCCACAACGTTCTCCATCGATACCGTGCTCTCCATCGATACCGTGCCCGCCATTGATCGCAGCGACTTCGGCTAAGGCTTCACGACTGGTCTGCAGAATCGCCAGTTGCTGCGGCAGGGTTTGCTGCATGTCCAGCGGCGGAAAGCGCAAACCTTCGACGTCGACAGCAAGCGTTTGCATGCGACCTTCGCCTTGCGCGTCGCGTAGATTGCAGCCGTCGAGCAGCGCTTCTCGAAAGGCCTCGCGGGTGTTGGCGTGGCCGAGCATGGCGCCGATGCCAATGATCGCGATGCGCAACGTTGGTGACGGTGAGCCTGAGTCAACTTGGCACGAGTCAACCAGCGTCGGATCGTTTTCAGACACGATCAGATGCGCATTGTTGCCACCGAAGCCAAACGCGGAAATGGCGGCAATGCGTGGCGTTTGGCTTGGCCAAGGTTCAAGGGCGTGCAATAGACGAAACGGTCCACCGGCAAGCGCCGGATTCGGGACGCTCGCATGCAAGGTTGGGGGCCGTTGCCCGGCTGCCATCGCCCCCAACACTTTGATCAATCCGGCCACACCCGCAACCGTGATCAGATGACCAAGATTGGATTTCAGCGAGCCTATCGGCAGTGATTCATGCTCGGAAAAAACAGCCGCGCTGCTGGCAAGCTCAGTGGCATCTCCGACCGGCGTGCCAGTGGCGTGACATTCGAGCAGGCCGACACGTTTCGGATCCAATCCGGCCGCCGAGTAAGCCGCCCGCATGGCGCGCTGTTGGCCAGCCGCAGAGGGTGCCAAAAGCCCCTTGCCACGGCCGTCGTTGGACAGACCAATGCCGCGGATGACGCCATGAATGACATCGCCATCGCGACGGGCATCGCGCAGTCGCTTCAAGGCGACAAATGCGGCACCTTCGGCGGGAACCAAGCCGTCGGCGTCGGCATGAAACGGTCGTGATCTGCCGCTTCGGCTGAGCGCATTCAAGGCGCTGAAGCCGACGTGCAGGAACAGATCGTCAGCGCCTTGCACGGCGCCAGCCAACATCAGATCAGCACTGCCAGCCTGCAGCCGATCACAGGCGAGCTTGATCGCGTACAGCGCGCTCGCGCAGGCGGCGTCGATGCAGTAGCTGCCGGCATTCAACTGCAACGCTTGCTGCAACAGACTGGCGGTGCCCGCGCTCATGTAACGATTACGCGGATCGACCTGAACTTTGCTGTCGAGTAGAGCATCACTTCCGCGCCACACCTGCTCGGCATACGCAGCCATGCGCTCGCTGGGAAATCCAAGGTTGCCAAACACCGCGCCCACCCGTTGTTGCGGATGGGTATGGCACCCGTCGCGCGCCGCACGGGCGCAGTGCAGGGTCCACGCGACCAATGGCGCGAGGCCTTCCAATTCAGTCGCATCAACGGCAAAACCCTGCGGCTTCCAGATGCCCTCAAAGCCCTCCACATAACCACCCCGATCCGACCACGCGCGATCAGGATCCGGCCGCTCGACTGAGCTCAACCCCAGCGCCGGATCAACCCGCCAACACCCCACCGGCGCCGACGTGACCAAGTCGCGCCCATCCGCAACGGCCTGCCACAACTGCTCCGGACTGAGCGCACCCGGCAACACACAGGCACGACCGACGATGGCGATGGGGGAGAACAACATGGCTTCTGATTGGACTCGCAAGCAATCTGCTTTGAGGCGACGGGCGTCCTTCGATACCTCAGGACGAACGGTGGTGGGGTTTGACGACGCAAATCGAGTCTTAAGTTCTCCTTGCTACGACTTTGCTGTTGCTGTTGCTGTTGCACCTGCCCTTGCTGTCGGGTCCCCTTTGTGGCGGCGGCGGTTGGGAGATCAGGCCCGTCAGGGGTGCGCGCATGGATGCGCGTTCGTTTTCGCCAGTACATGGACGTACTGTCGAAAAACCCTCCCGACCGACGCGGACCCGCGGCTTCATCGCGGGCGCCACATCGGGGTCGCCTTTCTTTTGGTTACTTTTCTTTGGCGACTCAAAGAAAAGTGACTCGGCCACCGCTGAGGTGGACGAAACTTTGCCTCGAAGCCGAATCGCGCGAGTGCAGCCCGTGGATTCCGGCCTTCGCCGGAATGACGAGCAAGAGCTGAATTCCGGCCTTCACCGGGATGACGAGCAAAAACCAAATCCCGGCCTTCGCCGGAATGACGAGCAAGAGCTGGATTCCGGCCTTCGCCGGAATGACGAGCAAAAGGCCCGGCCGCAGGCCTGCCTGTCCTGAACTTGTCGAAGGGCCAGAACAACACCCCCCTCATCACGCAAACCACCCATGCAACATCCAAGGCCCAACCTCCCCAGGTGCGCAATAAATCCAAGCACGCTGACCATTGCTGGTTTGCGCGATGTAGTAGTCACGACGCACGTCAGCGCCATCCCACCAGCCGCTCTCGATACGCTCAGGCCCGGCCAGCAATTGCGGCGGCGAGCCGCGTAAGGGAATGGCGCGTGGCAACAGCCACGCAGGCCGCTCTGCGGCAACGGCGGAACGAGCAAGTTGCGCTCGAGCGCCCTCGCCTGCCTCAGGCACGCTCACACTCGACGTGCGAGTCGCATATTCCGGTCGATGCTCAGCCACCGCGTGCAAGGTTTGCACCGTGTCCTCCCCCAAGCGTGCGCGCAGGCGTTCGCGCAATGCTGGCCACGGCATGGCTTGGGCGGGGCGTTCATCAAACAGGTCGCGACCGGCCGGGACGAATGGCGGCAACTGCTCGGCAAGCAAGCGTAAGCCGCGCACTGCGGCTGGCATCGGTGCACGCTCAAGCCGGCTACGGGCCAGATCAAACAGCAATGCGGGATCGCGCTCAGGGGCCAGCAGACCGATTTCCAACACAGTGTTGCGCTGACCGTCGTGCTCGAACTGCAATTGGAAACGCTGTACGCCGCCATCGCGGCCGGCCAGATACGCCGCCAAGTCGGCAGTCAGCCGACGCAGCGGAAACAGCAAAGCCTCGACCAGCTCGACGTCATAGGCCAACTCAATGCGCGCCTCAAAACGATCCGGCGGCACGTACAGCGGCAACGGATCAGGCACCAGACCGCGCAGTGCATCCAAATGGGTCAGCAAGCCAGGCCCGAAACGCCGCGCCAATGCGGCCCGCGGCAATGCAAACAGCTGCCCTAGTCGGCGCATGCCCATGCCGCTCAACGCCTCGGCGATGCTCGGATCAAGCTCGGCGTGCTCGACATCGACCTGCGCCAGCGCACGTTGTTGCGATTCGCGATGGGTAAGCGCCAGACCATCCTGCACACCCGCCAGCACCCACGCCGCACGCGCGTCTGCGGCCAGCGCCAAGCGATGCGCAAACCCCAGATCATTGAGATCGTTGCGCAAGCGGCGAGCGAAAGCCGGCCACGGGCCAAACAGGCCAAGACTGGCCTCAACCTCCAGCAGCAACGATTGCGTGCCCAGCCGCGCCACCATGCCGCTGTAGCGATACGCCCAGGCGCATAACAGGTCGAGCAGACGTGATTCCTGCGCCGGGTCGTGATCGATCGCCGCAAACTGCGTCAGCAGCACCTGCGCACCGGCCAAGGCCTGGCCCGGAAACAAGCCAGCGGCCCGCGCTGCTGGGTTGGCATCAAACAAGCGCCGACGCTGCGGCGGACCGCTCAGCAACACCAGCGGCAGCTCGGGACTTGGGTGTTGGCGGAGTACGCCATCCAAGGCCAACTGCGGCAAACGAACACAGGCCCAGAGCACGTCGGTCGTTCCTTAATAATCTACGGGCTATCAATGCAGCGCTGACAACGCAATCGACCGTGCCGGCGGCAGCCCACCGCGGCATTTCAGCACCCGGATGTGGGCAATTGCGGTGGCTGCGGTGGCGTCAATACGCAGCCGCAATGCGGCGGGTGAGGGCTGCGCTTCAACATTGCTTGGACGCGTGCAAAAGCCCAGACAGCGACCGCTTTCCGCCGCCACCTGCAAGCGCCGCAAAGCGCGGTCATTGGCTTGCCCCGGCCAACACAACACGGCACCGCAGGCGGCGGAGCGCAATGCTTGTTCGGTCGCCCACAGCGCCTCTTTGGGCGCGCAAGACACCACGTGCAGATGAGCCAACTCAACCCCTGCTGCCTGCCATGCGGCGGCATACGGTCGATACGGCGGCGCGATCAGCAGCACGGGTGTGCCACTGCTGGTCAGGCGGGCAATGGTTGGCAACAACAGGCGCAACTCGCCGACACCATCGGCGGCAATCAAGACCTCAGTGAGCGCCGCCTGCGGCCAGCCGCCACTGGGCAGTGCCGCATCCAGCGCCTGATAACCGGTGGGCTGGCCACCGGCAACCGGCGTGGCCGGCCGACCTCGCCACAAGCGCGGATCGCGCAGCAACGCATCCAGCCCGAGCACAGAACTGACCATCACAGCGCTCTCAACACACCGAGGTACACACCCTCGATAGCGAAATCGACCACGCTGTCGTCGATCACGATGGCCGCGTAATCCGGATTACGCGGCAACAGGCGCAGCTGATCAGCGCTCAACTGCAGCCGTTTGACGGTCAGCTCACCCTCGACTCGTGCCACCACCGTCTCGCCATCGCGCGCCGTGTTCGTGCGCTGCACCACCAGCAGATCGCCATCCAGAATGCCGTCGTCACGCATCGAATCACCCACTACCCGCAGCAGACAGTCCGGGCGCTGCCGGTACAGCGTCGGATCGACCGTGATCCAGCGTTGCACGCCGGCATCGGCGCCGATGGGTGCGCCGGCCGCAACCCGTCCCAACAATGGCAATTGCATGCCATCGCCGCGCTTGCCGCTGGTCTGATCGCTGGTCTGATCGCTGGTCTGACGGCCAGTCCGGCCGGCATTGCCAGCCACCAGTTGGATACCGCGCGCCTTACCAGGCAGCAGGATCAGATGCCCCTTGGCCGCCAGCGCCTGCAAGTGCTTCTGGGCTGCCCGCGTCTGCCGAAAGCCAAATGCACGCGCGATCTCCGCCCACGTCGGCGGTAAACCATCGGCAGCAATACGCTCACGAACAAAGGTGAGGACAGCCTGTTGGCGGGCGGTGAGATCATCGGTCATGGTAATCATATTAGTACCTATCGGGGCGCAAAGCATCTCTCATGCTTTCGGCTGACAGGAAATGCGGATGCTGTCTCAGGGGGTGCGACAAGCAGCCGAGCAAGCTCGGCGCTACTACTGCAAACACGGCCCACACTTGCCTTCGTAAAGCGGCGTTTGCTCTGCTGCCCCCAAGAGCAGTAACGCGCTTGGCCGATTTAGGGCCGAGGCTTGGGCTTGGGCTGCTGGAAGTCCGCTTTTTTGCTAGCCCTGCGACCGCTTCACCGGCGTGCCGCCAGCGACGCCCTTGAGATCGGCTATTCGCCACAAGTACAGACTCGCCAAGGTGCGATAAGGCCCCCAACACTCGCCGCGCGCGGCTAGTTCTCGCGGCGTCGGTGCTGCTTCCAGTGCGTCTACTCGCTGCAGGCCGCGACGCACGCCGAGATCATCAATGGGCAGTTGATCGGGCCGACCGAGACGGAACATCAACATCATCTGTACCGTCCAGCGGCCAATGCCGCGTACTGCGGTCAGCGCCTCAATGATGGCGTCGTCGGATTGACCAGCCATTTGCCGCAAGCTGGGAATGGCACCACGACGCTCGTGCTCGGCCAGATCACGCAGCGCCCGTGTCTTGTTGCCGGAAACACCACAGCCTCGCAAGGTCAGATCGTCGACTCGATCAAATGCTTCGACGTGTAGTCGAGTGTTGCCTAGCGCGACTTCGACCCGACCGACGATGGTCGCCGCCGCCTTGCCGGCCAGTTGCTGATACAGGATCGCGCGCGCCAGTGCGTCGACCACATCAAAGCGCTTGCGCCAGCGCGGATCCGGCGACACTGGCTCGACACGGCTTAACCAGCAGGCCAGCTTGGAATCCGCCTTGAGCAAATGCTGGGTGCCCGCCGCCACGTCAAACCCGCGCGCTATTCGCGTCATGTCGCTCTCCGCATTCTGCAATCCTCAAACGCAGCAGGGCGGGAAATCCCGCCCTGCTGGTGTTGCAATTGCCTGTCCGCAAAGCGGGTGGGCGACTGCCTTGGAAGGCAGTCGCCACCGTATTGCTCTAGCGCGGAGTGAACTGGATCTGCGACACCGTCGAGGCATTCGACGCCGCCTGACCCAGAATCAGTGGCTTGTACTGATTGGTCAGCCACAGCGGCAACTGGCTGATGTACGGCAGGCCGGTGCGAATATCACCGCTCTGGCCGCCAGGTGCTGCTTGGAAGATGGACGGTGACAACTCCATCTCACCGATGAAGCGGCGTACTGGTCCGCTGTTGAACATGAAACCGTTGACGGTGTTGGCACGGGTGCTGTGAGCGGCCACATCCACCGTTTCGAATCCGCCCGCACGCGCCAGGCCGGGCAAGCCGGGGCCGAGGTTGACGAACGGGAACAGATTCACGCCCGCTTGCTGACTCGGCACGCTGAGCTGTCCGCCCAACGTATGCGCAAACACGATGCGATGCAGGCGACCCCAGCGATAGGTGCTGATGTCGGTCGAATTGGCGAACGCCGGCGTGAATGCATTGCTGGCCAACAGATCAAGCGAACGACGCATGCTGCCGAGCAGGATGCAGTCGCGCCGCTGCGGTGCGGTCAGCGTGCTCGGCACACCACTGCGGAAGAAGTCGAGGCCGGATGCACCGACGCCCTGCCGCTGGGTGAAGTTGTCAAGCAGGTTCTGCAGCGCAGTCAGGGCTTCACGACTGCCGGGCAGGAAGGTGCTGAGTCCCACCTGTGACAAGGTCGCGTCGATGGTGCTGCGGATCACTTCGCCGCGCCACACCGAGTACAACGTCGCCGCGACGCTGCTGTCGATTTCAGCTTGGCTCGGCGGCTGCAGCGCAAACGGGTTTTCGAACGGATCAAAACCCTGCTGGATGCCGGTTGGGGTCGAGTAGTTCCAAGTCCGCAGGTAACCGATCGCTGTGCGCACCCCGGCGTCTGTTGCCGCCGCGCATGACGGTGCATTGTCAAACGCGCGCAGCAAGTAGGGGGCGATCAGCTCAGCATCAAGCATCTGATTGTTCGCCTGCAGCTGCGACATGTCCAACAGCGTGACATCACCACGCGCCGTCAAGCGCTGCAGCTCGCGGTCAATACGACCCATGCGGTAGGCCGAATAACCCGGTGCGTAGTAAAGAATGCCGCCGCCCGGCCGCGCCTGGTTGAGTGCATTGTTGTCGAGCGTGGCACCGGTCGGGTCATTGTTGGCATTCGCGATATAGCCGCGCGCCGGATTCACCACATTCGGCATTTCGGTCGGCGACAACACCTCATAAGGCACCGCCTGATTCGGATAGGTGTTGGTCCGTGGCAGCCACTCGTTGCCGCCAAAGCCATTGCGCACGAGGAACGGCGGTGAGCCCGCTACCGTGTTGCGCTGCAGGTCCTCGCGAATCGGTGCCTCAGCGGTGGCGATGTAGGCAAAATTGCCACCACGATCAACAAACGCAAAGTTCTGCGAACCCACATCGAAGAAGCTCAGCGCGTCGCGGAATTCGGCCAAGTTGGTCGAACGGTTGACGCGACGGAACGCCTCCAGCTCCTGGGTAGCGCCCCAACCGGTGTACTGGAAGCTGACGCCCGTGCCGTTCACGGTATCAATCGAAACCACCGGACCATTGTTGCGACGCGGAATGATGACGGTGATGCCGCCGTTGGTGTAACCGATCGAATTGACCCGGCCCACGTTGTTGGCAACCGCATCACCGGTGCTGTTGGCAAAGAAGCTCTGGAATACCCACAGCACGGGTTCGATACCGGTGCTGTGACGCGTGTGCGTCGGCAAGCCAAAGGTATTCAGCACGAACGTCTCGAAATAGGCGTCGGTGACATCCAAGGGGTTGGTGGTCAAGCCCCAGCAGAACTGGGTCGTGCAGCCAAGAATCGGCCAAGGCGTACCCGGTGCCACCGAACCCACCGTGTTCATCGGCTCGGGGTAACGCGGGTCGGTCGAGATCACGTGACCTTCGTGGAATAGCACCGGCGTGCTCAATCCAAGATGTGGATCGTTGGCAAGGATTGCCCGACCCGAGTCGGTGTGCTGCCCGCCGACCATCCACCAATTGCTGCCGGCGCGATTTTCACGGCGATTCAATTGCGGGGCAAGGATCGGATTGTCTTGGATGGCATCGACATGGCGCTGCAGCAGGGCGATCTGGTCGCTGGTCAGAGCCGGCAGGGAACTGATCGTCGCCTCTGCAGCCGACTTCGCATCGCCCGCCTTGGCAGCTGCTGGGGTAAAACCAGGAATCGAGACTCGACCGTCGGGCGGTGCGGTGCGATGGGTATCTTCGAAGAACAGGGCCGCGCCATTGAATCCGGCGGCGGTACCGGCTTGCTGATAAGCACCGGCGCGCAAGGTATTGCCGGTTTCGTCGTCGAAACTGAGCTGGAACGCGAGCAGCTTGGCGATGACCAGGGAATCGACCGGTGTCCACTGGTCGGCGGTGGTCAGCTCCAAACCGGCGTACTCGACGGGCAAGCTGTTCTGTGACAGCCAGCTGTTGACGCCTTCGGCATACGACTTCAATTGTGCTTTCAGCAGGTCCGGCGTGCGCGCCCATGTCGCCCAAGCGGCACGGCGCAGGCCAAGCGTGCGTAGCTGCACGTCACTGGCCAATGCCGGTGCGCCAACCAATTCGGCCAGCGTGCCGCTGGCGGTACGCCGCAGCGTATCCATCTGCCAGAAGCGATCACGCGCATGCGCATAGCCCATCAACCACGCGGCGTCCTCGTCATTGGCCGCAGTGATGGTCGGCACACCACTGGGATCATAGGTGATGCTTCCCGGCGCACGTAGGCCGGCAGCCGTTACCAGCGCTGCTGGCGGGGTGGCGCTGATGGCCAAGCCAACGATCTGCGGATTGCCATCGATGGCACCGATGCTGACGGCAGCACCGGAGCTCAAATCGATCTGATACAGACCGGTCACCCCGGCCGAACGCAGCGCGGCGATACCGGTATTGTTGCGGCCGAAGAAGACGATATCAAAGCCAGCATCGCCTTCAATGGCAAGCCCAAGCGAGCCAATCGCCACCTGCACGCCGTCATTCGGCGGGTTTTGCAAATTGAGCACGTCAGCGTCTGGCTCGATCACAAACAACGCGGTGCTGGCAGTGCCGGCAACACTGTTGATATAGGCGACCGCCGTTGGTTTGGCGCTGCTTGGGCTGATCACACCATCAACCACGGCGGCACCAGTGGCAACATTGATGCGCAGATTCTGACCAGCACTGCTGATCACGCGCAAACGATCCGGTACCGGATTGAAATCGATGCCATATGCGCCGCCGCCCAAGGCAACGCTGACCAGCGCGCCCGGCGTGGCAGCACCGGTCTGCGTATTGATCGTATACAGACGACCGGACGCCCCGAGGCCAAACAACACGCCTGTTGCCGGACGCACGTCGATGCCGACCAAACTGTCGCCCGCATCAAGCCCGCTCACCGGCAATGTGGCTTGGATGACGCCAGGATTGTTCACCGCAAAACGCAGCAGGCGATTGTCAGACGTGAGCGCCAAAGCCGTGGCCTGCGGCGGCGGTGGCACAAGCACGGGGGCAGCCACTGCTGCCATGCCAATCAAAACAGGACTACTACCGGCGGCACCCACGACACCGACCAAGGTCGCGGCACCGGAGGCGAGATCGACCCGATACAGGCCGGTGTTGCCGCCGACGCGCAAGGTCGCGAACGCAGTGTCTTGACCACCAGATGAGCGCACATCGAAGCCAATCGCGCCGCCCGCATCCAAGCTCACGCCCAGCGAACCGACGGCGACCACGGTGCCGTCGTTGGGCGGGCTTTGCAGATTCAGCGCACCGGTCGTTGCGTTGATCACGTACAGCGACGTCGTCGTGGCACCTGCGACACTGTTGATGTAAGCCGCGCCACCCAGCGGGGTGCCCGCAGGGTTGATCGCGCCATCGACCGTGGTTGCGCCGCTTTCCACGTTGATGCGCAGGTTCTGACCGGCGTTGGTCACCACGCGCAAACGATCAGGTACGGGATTGAAATCGACGCCCGCAAAGGTGCCGTTGACGGCAACGCTGGTTTGCGCACGTGATGTTGCGACGCCGGTGCCCGCATCGATGGTGTAGATACGGCCGGATCGGGTGATGCCGTACAGCAGGCCGGTGGCGGGTCGAACATCGATACCCAGCAGCAAGTCGCCCTGCTCAAGATTGGTCACCGCGACCGAGCTGATTACGGTGCCGGGTGCCACTGCGGAAAAACGTATTAGACGATTGCCATCAGTGAGACCGACGATGGTCTGCGCGAACAAAGCGGGACTCGCCACTAGCAATGCGAGCGCAAAACAGATCCGGTTGAACATGACTTTCACCCTCCCCAGGTCGGAAAATCTTGAGCACCGGCTGAAGCAACCCGCTTTGCACCAACGCGAACCTGTGCAGAACACCGGCACCACCAAGACTTGTTGATCCGATTCCAGTCAATCTGACCGAATCGGTGCTCTTACTCCAAGGCCGATAGCTTCGCTACAGCCGCACCATGACTATACCCCGTGAAGGGCGTCTGCGGTCGTCGTGATTGAGTAAAGAAGACGCTTGACAGGTCCAACACTCACATCCGGCGGCGCGCCAACGAGTAAGCCGTCAGTAACCATGCAAAGATGAGCGCGATTCCGCCCAATGGGGCGAGGGTGGCCGGCACGCCCAACAGCGCCAAAGCGCTCAAACTGCCGCTGAAAAGGCCAGTCCCCAGCAACAAGCCAGCGCAAGCCAGCCGGTGGGTGAGCGTTGAGTTCCGATGCGACAGCAAGGCGAGTACCGCGATGCCATGCAGCAACAGATAAAGCGACGCTCGTTCGAGCCGATCGCCATCCGCGGGCGCGGCGGCGTGTGCGGCGTAGGCGCCCAACCCAATTGCTGCGCTGCAATACAGCGCAGCGATGGCCGCTGCCGCGCGTTCGAACGGCGGCAGCGGCGTCCGACTCATGCTTTCGGCTTCAAATAGTCTTCCATGCCACGATTCAGGCTGCTGGCCTTGAACGCCGGCAACTCGAATACGCGACCGGCGAAGCGTTGTTGCAAGGTATCCAGCTCGGTCCGGAGGGTAACCAGTCGGGTCTCCGCAGTCTCGGCAGGCTCAGTCAGTGCTGTCGCGTCGGCACTCGCCTTCGGATCAGCTTCTGTGGCTACAGGCTCTACCGCCACCGCCGCGGTTGGCGGAGCTTCTGCCCAAGCGGTCGCCACTTCCGAATCCAGATCGGCAGCAAAACGACCGTATGTTTTTCCGTTGGCTTGCCAGGAACGCATGGTCACCGTCAGTCCTTCGTTGCTGACAAAGCGGGCGACACGCACGCCGTCTGCGGGTTCCGCAAGCGCATCCACCGCCACGACATCATCAAATCGCAGGCTGTCCAGCAATCCAGCGGTCGCGTCGGCGACGAACTCGCTTTGCGGCTCGCGCCCGCGCGCCATGTTCTGCACGCGAAAATCGCCAGCAAGACCTTTCTCGCGGGCAATGCGAATCGGCTCGCCCGCTGGCGGCGTCACTTCAACCGTGGCAATCCGCGAGGTCGGGAGGTGAATCAATTCGCGTTGCAACCACTCCACCGGTCGCCGCTCAACCGCGATATTGGTATCCACCAGCCAACTGGTTGCGTCGCCGTCCAAACGCACATAGGTGCCTTTGCCGCGTGCGTTGTTCTCACCCACGATGACGCGGAAAGTCGGGCCAGCGCCAGCAATCTCCACGGCCACGCCTTGCGCCTTTTCACCAGCAACGTCCTCGACAGCAAGCCGCTCGTGCATGGCTGGATTTGCGGTCTTGGCCTCGACGCGACGTGCATCCGCCAACGCGATCAGCAAGCCACGTAGCTTGCCTGCGTCGACCGGGTAGCCATTGCGCTCGCGCAACTTCCAGCCGTCTTCAGCGCGTTCAATCGTGGCCAACGTAACGTTGGCGGCGCCGACGATTTTCACCTCCCGCACAGCGTTCAGTTGCGCCTTAAGATCAGCCAGCAATGGTCCTTGCAAGCCCACATCGCGTTGCGGCGCCCGGCTGTCCATCGCCCACCATGCCAGCGCCACGGCGAGCACCGCTAACGCGCCAGTAATAAGACTTTGACGAGCGCTCATGCGCCTTGCTCCCGACGCCTGCGGCTGCGCCAAAAGGCAAATCCGAGTGCGCCCAAGGTCAGCAGGATGGGCACACCTGCAATATTTAAAAACTTCAACTTGGCGCCAAGCGATTCGATGTCCGCATCCAACTGGCGACGCACTTGCCGCAGATCACTCCGCACACGCGCCTTTTCATCCTGAAAGCGTTGCAGCTCTTGCTGTTGCTCGACACTCAACAGGGTTGAACCGGAGTCTCCACGGGCGCTCTGCAGCTCCGTGAGCTTGCGCTCGGTCTCTGCCAACTCGGTCTGCAGTTCTTGCTCCTTGGCGCGATAACGATCATCCGCTGCCCGCCGAATCGCCTCCACGGCGACAAACGGTCGGCTGGAAGTCGCCCGCGTGCGCACACCGATGAGATCGGCGCTGCCGACCAGATTGTCGACCGCGTTGATAATGAAATCACCGTTGCTGGCAAACGCATCCACCACGTCCTTGCCAAAGAACGACTGCACATTCACCCATAAGCGATTCGAGAACACGTCGGTATCCGCGATCAACACGATGTTGGCGTCCACTTGGCTGGACGCCAAATGATCTTTGCCAGTGCGATCAGGGAAGGCCGTCGTCAGCGGGCCAGTCAGCCGCCCAGCGAGCACGTAGCTCACACCCGTCGCTGAGAAGTCTGCAAACAAGGCTTGTGGGTCGGGCAGAAAGCGAATCCGATCAACCGCCACCAGCGAGGCATTGGCTGAGCTTTGCGCCAACGGCTCAAGCTTCACCTTCGCGTTCTCGGCCAACTGGAAGTGACCGACACTGGACATGTTTACGCTTTCCAGTTGCGCGCTCACCACATCGCCCTGATTGAGAGCGGCGCTGCCAAGCCCAAGAATGCCGAGATGGCGCGTCGGCTGGGCGTCTGGCCGCGCTTGAATCTGCAAGGCGTACTGGGCATCCAACACCACTTGCGCGGGGTCGTACTGCACGCCCCAAGCGGTGAACAGCTTGGCCAGATCAGACGACTTGCCCTCAAACATTGCCTGGGTCGGATCCACGCCCTGCCCGGCTTGCTCGGCCTCAGCATGCGGGTCCACCAACAGCAGCAAGCGTCCGCCGCGCAGCACAAACTGGTCGATCGCATACAGCGTGTCGTCGGAGAGCGCCTTGGGATGGACCAGAAGCAGCAGTTGCACTTCAGGTTCGATCCGCTTGGTCGTGGTCTCCTGTCGGCGCATTTCGAACAGCTTGCCCAACTCGGTGTACATCACCCAGCCCTCGTTCACTTTCTGGGTGGTCGGCTCAAATCCGGGGCCAATGTCCAAGTCGGACATCCAGCCGACCACCGGCAGCGCCACCTCCGAAAGGCTCGAAATCACCTTGGCGATGTCGTACTCGAGAAAGGCTTCCTTGCTTGGCTGAAAGAACGGAATTGCGGCCACGCCATCGGTGGAATTGCTGCCGGCGAGGCCGAAATACATGTTTTGGCCGCCACTGCCGATCGGCACTCCTTGCAAACCGCCTGCCGTGGCGCGGTCTTCGTCTTCGCTGAATGGCAGCGGATCAATCACCTGCAACACGACTTTGCCAGCTGATGCGGCGGCGATCTCTTCCAGCAGTTCCCGCACGCGACTGGCGTAGGTGCGCAACTGCGGTGCGTCTTGCGCCAACGAATCCGAGAAATAGAACGTCACGTTGATCGGCTCCTCCAGCTTGCCAACCACGTTGCGCGTGCCGTCCGACAAGGTGTACAGCTTGTTCGCCGTCAAATCCAAGCGCGCGCCACGAAACAAACTGCCGCTCAACACCACGGCGGCAACAAACAGCAAACCAAGCGCGAGCAGGCTGCTGCCAGCAAGCGTTCGGCGGTCGAAAGTGGACATGCTCATATTCCTCAGTCGGCCTTTTTGAGATCAATCACCACCGCCGTGGCGTACAGCCAAAAGCCAATGGTGAGCAGGAAGAACAACAGGTCGCGAAGGTCGATGACGCCTTTTGCGATCGCGCTGAAGTGAGTCAGGAAACTCAGCTGGGCAACCGCGTCGACCACGATCTGTGGGAAGAACGCACGGAACACATCGAGCACCAGCGGAAAGCCGGCCAGCATCATCAGGAAGCAGACGACCACGGTCAGGATGAAAGCGATCACCTGGCTGCGCGTTGCAGCCGACAAGCAAGCACCGATGGCCAGGAATGACCCCGCCATGAGCCAGCTGCCGATGTAACTGGCCACGATGGTGCCGTTGTCGGGTTCGCCCAACACATTCACGGTGACCCAGATCGGGAAGGTCAGCGCCAAGGCGATGCCTACGAAGGCCCATGCCGCCAAAAATTTGCCGATGACCGCTTGCCACATCGTGACCGGCAGGGTCAGCAACAGTTCGATGGTTCCGCTCTTGCGCTCTTCGCTCCACAAACGCATGGCCACCGCCGGTATCAGGAACAGATACAACCACGGATGGAAGCTGAAAAAGGGTTGCAGATCTGCTTGGCCACGTTCAAAAAACGCGCCCAGGTAAAACGTCAACGCGCCAGCCAGCAACAGGAAGATGACGATAAAGACGTATGCCAGCGGCGTCGCAAAATAGCTGCGTAATTCGCGGCGAAAAATGGCCGACGTGGGATTGTTGGCCATGTTCATGCGGCGGCCTCCGTGCTGGCGGCAGTGGTAGTAATTTGTCGAAACACTTCATCCAGTCGACCGCGCTCCAGCTGCAGCTCAGAAAAGTCGACTTTCTGGGTGCGCAGAAACGCGGAAACCGCTTCAAAGATCGACGCGCCAAGCTTTGGAAACGCCGTCAGTCGACCGTCCTGCGCATCGATCTCCACGGCGGCCACACCATCCAGGCGCAGCATGTCGGCTCGCAACGCGGCTGGGTTGGGCGCAGTCAGCGACACGGCCCGGTGATAGCGCGAACGCGCCTCCAAGGCAGCTGGTGTGGCATCGGCCAGCAGGCGGCCACGCGCAATGATCACGGCGCGCGAACACACGGCTTGAACTTCTTCCAGAATGTGGGTGGAAATGATGATGATCTTGTCGCGCGCCATCGATTGGATCAGGCTGCGAACTTCGTGTTTCTGGTTCGGATCCAAACCATCGGTAGGCTCGTCCAGGACCAGCGCCTGCGGATCGTGCAGCACGGCTTGCGCCAGCCCGACCCGGCGCTTGAAGCCTTTCGACAGGGTGTCGATCGGTTGTGCCAACACGGCAGCCAACTGCAATCGTCCCACCACATCGTCAATCCGAGCTTGGCGGTGAGCGCCAGCAAGCCCACGTACATCAGCGACAAAATTCAAGAACTGCAATGGCGTCATCTCGCCATAGCTGGGAGCGCCTTCGGGCAGGTAGCCAAGGACGCGCTTGGCGGCAATCGGATCAGTTTGCACGTCGTGGCCGCACACGCTGGCCGAGCCCGCGCTGGGCGTGAGGAAGCCAGCCAACATCTTCATGGTGGTCGACTTGCCAGCACCGTTCGGGCCAAGAAATCCCAGTACCTCGCCGGGTTCGACCCGAAAATCAATGCGGTCTACGGCCGCGATGCGTCCGTAATGTTTGCTGAGCTGTCGAGCTTCGATCATCAGAAAAATCCTGAGTGGTTGTCTCGTGGATGAATCATGTAGCTGACTCAATTGGGGTCGTTTCGTCGCTTGCCGACCAAATTGGCTCGTCCGTGTGACCCTGAGCAGTCGATCCGCGCCGTGCCCGCGTCCCAGCCGAGGCGAGGGTCTGCAGGATCCAAGCGGTCAGATTTGCTTAGGCCAACGACGTGGCTGCCGTGCGATCAGGCCGCTCAAATGAGCCTGTTCACATCGGCCTGTTCACATCGGCCTACTCACATCGGCCTACTCACATCGGCCTGTTCACATCGGCCTACTCGCATCGGCCTCCTCGTATCGGCTTGACCACACCGGGTCGGCGCACCTTTGGTTTGCAACCAGCGGATTGCCGCATCGATAAACCGCAGCAAGTCGGAATAGTTCCCGGGCTGGTGCCAGGCAAACTGAGTAGTAGCGGGAAACGGTTGCCAAAAATACAACGGCCCGCCGAAGCGGGCCGTTGTAATTGCGCCTACTCACCACAGTAATGTCGCATTCGTGATGAGCTGATTCGTGATGAGCTGATCTGAAATGAGCTGATCTGAAATGAGCTGATCCGAAATGAGCTGATCTGAAATGAGCTGATCCGAAATCAGCGAATCGGCCAATACACGTTGAAGCGGGCATCTTCGGCCGAGGTTTGCTCAACCTCGGTCAGGTACTCTTCAAACGCGCGGTCGTGAATATCTTCGCCGTTGGCCGCGGCATACGAGCGCAGCATGTCGCGCACCAGTGGCAGCGCCGCCGGGTGACCCACATACACCGTGGTCAGCGCACGTCCGGAATAGCTTTGCCCCTGCATTACATTCTCCGGCAGGGTCAAACCTTGCAACGGCTGCAACACCTTGGGTGCCGCAGGTGGCACGCCGACCATTGGCGTATCGGCAGCAACATCCGTCGCTGCCGCGACCGGCTCGGCGGCTGGCGCTGCATCCGCGCCAGGCTCAGCGGCAGTTTCAGCGGCCGGCTCGGCAGGCGGAGTACGGGTGACTGGCACGGCCACATCGAATTCGTATTTGTCGCTACCGAAACTGGTAGTGATCAAACGCGGCACGCCGGCCGCATACAGACCATTGTCTGCTGCCGCTTTGCGAGCGGCGGCCAACGCGGTCAGCATGGCAGTTTCGACCTCGCTGATATTTCGCTTCGAAGACGTGCTGACATACAGGATATGTTGCGGATCCACTACCGTTTCCACGACTTCAACGCTCTTGTAGTCGTAATTCGGCATGGTGGCGATAAAACCGACCAGATTGCTCAGACCCGCCTGGATGTCGTCACCCGCATTGCGGGCGACGTAGAGGCCAGCGTAGCGACCGCGCAGATCCCAGCCGTATTCGACGCTGTAGCCCCACTCGATCTCAACGGTCTTGTTGTTCTGCTGCAGTTCAAAGCGAGCAATCTTGTTGCTGCCGTAAGTCTCGTTATCGATGCGAATGACGACGTACTCGTCCTGCACGCTCTCGATGATCTCCCACGTACCAGCACCGATTAACGGATCCTTGGAGACGTAGTTGAGCTTTGCGCCGACACCCTTGCTCGGCCCTTCCAAGGTGTAAACAATCTGTGGATCGTGCTGCCGCAGTGGATGCCAAGCGGTAAAGCGACGGAAACCGTCTATGGTGTCAAACACCTGGCGCAGCGGGTGATTGGTCTCGATCGAATGGTCGACTTGGCGCTTGTCGGGCAGGAACACGCCGACGACAACATACAAAATGGCCACGAGAACAATGGCAGTCAGCAGCTCGAGAAAACGGATCATTCAGGGCTCCGGGGGTTACGTTCACGGCCCAACCCGGCCGCGCCTGCGTGTGCATTCAACTGATCGCTGTCGGCCATTGCGGCTCGGCGCGCGAGTCAGGCGACGTCACGAGCGCCGAATGTTAACAGGCTTGCCGCCTGCCTCGCAGCAGCTACTTGCAGGCCGGCGGTGGGCGGCAAACCTGTCGTCGACAGGATCGGGTAAAAACGATGCCCAATCCGGCATGCGTGGAACATGCTCACTGGCGACATCCTCAAACCAGTTTTAGCTCGAACGCCTTAAGCACCGCCCGGGTACGGTCGCGAACGCCCAACTTGGAAAGAATGTTGGAGACGTGGTTTTTCACCGTGCCCTCGGCCACGCCGAGCGAATTGGCGATTTCCTTGTTCGAATAGCCACCGGCCATCAGACGCAGTATCTCGGTCTCACGCTCCGTGAGCGGGTCCGGTCGATCAAGACTGGTGAACTCGTTGTGCATGCGCTCCAAGCCAGACAGCAAACGCTGCGTCACCACCGGCTGCACCAGACTGCCGCCCGCCGCCACGGCTTCAATCGCGCCGACCAACTGTTCCAATGAAACGTCTTTCAGCAAGTAGCCGCGGGCGCCTGCCTTGATGCCGGCCAAGACCAGATCGTCGTCATCAAAGGTGGTGAGAATGATGGTTGGGAACATCTTGTTCTCGGCGGCCAGCCATTGCAGCGCTTCCAAGCCCGACATTTCCGGCATCCGCATGTCCATCAACACCACATCAGGCGCCACTTGTGGAATCAGCTCGATGGCCTGCTTGCCGTCGTTGGCTTCCGCCACGATACGGATGTTGTCGGACAACTCCAGCAGCGAGCGAATGCCTTGGCGGACCAGCGTTTGATCGTCGACGAGGACGACACGAATCAATTGAGTAGTCATTTTTTTCACCAGCAATGTCTAGGACCCGCTAGGACCCGCTGAGGGTTGGTGCTTGGGCCAGCGGCAGCCAAGCACGCAGAGAAAATCCACGCCCATGCGCGGATTCGATTTCCAACTTGCCGCCATATTGCTCCAACCGCTCGCGCATGCCGCGCAGGCCATTGCCAGCGTTGGGAGCGTCGCTGCCGCGGCCGTTGTCGCGGGCGTGCACGGCGATGCCACCCGACTCCTGCAATACCGACAGCCACAGCTGCGCGGCACCCGAATGCTTAACTGCGTTGGTGATCGCCTCCTGCGCACAACGCAGCACCACATGGGCGCGCGCCGGATCGTCGATTCCCAAGTACGGCGGCACCTGAATATCCACCTCAAGGCCAGGCACATCTTCGGCGAGTTGGCGCAGCGCAAGGCCGATGTCGAGGCTATCGTCTTCGCGCAATTGACTCACCGCTTCACGCACGTCGGTGAGCAGCAGTTTGGCCAAGGATTGCGCTTGCCGCACATGTTCGCGCGCGCGCCCTTCGGAGCGGTGCGCTGCGACCTCAAGATTGAGACTGAGCGCAGTCAGGTGGTGGCCCAGCAGATCATGCAACTCACGGGAGATGCGCATGCGCTCGGTCAGGCGACTGCTCTCGGCCAACAAGGCGCGGGTGGCGCGCAGCTCGGCGTTGAGCTGCCGCTGCTGCTCCCGCGCTTCGGCCTGTTGGCGGGCGACAAAGCTGGTGACGAACACAAAACTGGAAAATCCGACATACAGGAACGCCTGTAGCACAGCGTCGAACATCCGATAGTCAGGTTGTCCCGCGAACACCGGAATCACCGCCAGATGTTGCGTCGCCATCCACGCCAAACCCACCCGCAAAGGCAGCTGCCATGGCAATGCACCTGACACCACCATCAACAAAATGCTGCCCAAGCCGCTGTCGCTGAACAGGCTGACGCCAATCGCACACAGGGTCAGCAAAACCAGCGCGGCGATATCCTTGGGTCGGCGGCTGCGCTCGCCCAGGCGCCGGGTCAGATACCAGTAAAAGGCTCCAAAGCCGAAATAGCAGGCGCGCCATGCCAGTTGGTCGCTGCGATCCAAGCCACTCGACTCATCGAAGTACCATGGTGTCGACACCATGGGTATGCCGACACAGGCCCAAGTGAATAGACCGGCGTAACGGAGTTGCTGGGTGGGCGTAAGTCGGAGTGCCATGGCTCGCAGTGTAGGCCGAGCGTTCGTCGTCGCCACCTGCCCGAAGTCACCCGTGGTCATGTGGCTTGCCAACGCCTGGACCTCACGAATAACGAAAAGCTGAGGATATGGGTGCAGACCTTCATGCGATAATCCTCCGTCTAACGGTGCGCCCTTGACGGATTTTGGGCGCTTCCACCGCATTCCAGGGAGAGTGAAGGAATGGCGATTCATCTGCGTGACGTGCGCGAGCAGGACCTCGATTCAGTGCTTGCACTCAATAACGCGGCGGGCTCCAGCATTCTGGCGCTCGACTACGCCGCGATCCGCTGCCACTTTGAGCAAGCCGGTTATTTTCGGGTTGCCGAAGTGGACGGACTGCTCGCCGGTTTCCTGATTGCATATACCGCCGATGCAGATTACGAAAGCCCCAATTTCCGCTGGTTCCAGCAGCGCTACCAGGCATTCCTGTATATCGACCGGATCGTCGTCGCCAGCACGCGGCGCGGCTCAGGCCTTGGGCGCGTGTTCTATGCGGACGTGACCGGCTTTGCCGAAGTGCGCGTGCCCTTGCTCGCCTGCGAAGTATTCCTGGAGCCACGCAACGACGTGGCCGTGCTGTTTCACGGCACCTACGGATTTCATGAGGTCGGGCAACAGCTGATGCCAGGCGTAGGCCGACGGGTTTCACTGCTGGCGAAGGACCTGTGCAGTTTCGCCTACGTGCGCGAGACCTTCATTGACCGCGGCGGCCTGCCCGATGTGCCATGGCTCGCCGCACGTGAGCGGCCGTCGACGGACCCTCAGCGCGCAACCGGAACCTGATCCCATGGTCGCCTCGCCACGCGCCGACTTTGAACAAGCCGGCGAGCTAAAGTTTGGCCAAGTGGGAATCGCCAACTTGCGTGTTCGCCAGCTCGACATCGACCGTTTGGGCGAAGAAATGGTCGAGCGCGTACAACGTGCGCCGAAAATGTTCGAACGCGCAGCGGTGGTCATCGACTTTGGCTATCTGAGTGCTTGTCCCGAACTGGATACCGCGCGTCAATTGATAGCCCGCTTGCGCGACGCCGGTGTCCACCCGGTCGCGCTGGCGTTTGGCACCACCGAAATCGAGCAGCTGGCGCGCACCCTTGGACTGCCCTTATTGGCCAAGTTTCGCGCGCAGTACGAACCGACCGCTGACAGCCGCAGCGAAGCGCCGCTGCCCGCCGCCGAGCCAACGCCAGCTCCGCCGCCGGCCGCAACGCCGACGGCACAAACTGGCATGCTGCATACCCAACCCGTACGCTCGGGACAGCAGTTGTACGCGGCGGGCCGCGACCTGACCTTGTGCAACGGCGTGGGTGCAGGCGCTGAAGTCATCGCGGATGGCTCAATCCACATCTATGGTGCGCTGCGTGGTCGCGCGCTGGCGGGGGCGCAGGGCGACACCGGCGCGCGCATATTTTGTCGCGAGTTTCATGCCGAGTTGGTGGCCATTGCGGGTCAATATCGGGTCATGGAAGAGATCCCGGCGGACTTGCGCGGTCGTGCAGTGCAGGTTTGGCTGGAAGACGGCAAGCTTCGGCTCGCTGAGCTTGCTTGAGTAAGCGCTGGCTTGCTTGCGCACTGACTTGAGCAAATGCTTGCTTGCAGGCTGGCAAGCTGCCGCTCAGCCAGCGTAAACAGATCCTCGATTTTGGACGCGCAGGCCACGAACGTGCGACCGCACCACCATTCTTATTCATTGCATTAGTTACAGGAGAGCAGCACTTTGGCAGAGATCATCGTCGTTACATCCGGCAAAGGTGGGGTCGGCAAGACCACGACCAGCGCCAGCCTGGCTTGCGGACTGGCCCGTCGCGGTAAGCGCGTGGCGGTCATCGACTTTGACGTCGGCTTACGCAATCTCGACTTGATCATGGGCTGCGAGCGCCGCGTGGTGTTTGACTTCGTCAACGTCATTCAAGGCGAGGCGTCGCTCAAACAAGCACTGATACGCGATAAGCGAATCGATTCTTTGCACATCTTGGCCGCCTCGCAAACACGCGACAAAGACGCGCTGACCAAGGAAGGCGTCGAAAAAGTGCTCAACGATTTGGCCGCCGATGGCTTCGATCACATCATTTGCGACTCGCCCGCGGGTATTGAGCGCGGCGCCCACTTGGCGATGTACTTCGCTGATCGCGCGGTGGTCGTGGTCAACCCGGAAGTGTCATCGGTGCGCGACTCCGACCGCATTTTGGGCTTGCTGGCCTCCAAGACCCGCCGCGCCGAGCAAGGCACGCGAGTAGAGGAGTTTCTGCTGCTGACTCGCTACAGTCCCAAGCGAGTTGAAGCCGGCGAGATGCTGTCAATTGGCGACGTCGAAGACGTGCTGGGTTTGAAGACCATTGGCGTGATTCCGGAGTCGCCAGATGTGCTCAACGCATCGAACAAGGGCGAGCCGGTGGCGCTCGATCCCGAGTCATTGGCCGGCCAAGCCTATATCGACGCGGTAGCACGCTTACTCGGTGAGGAGCGACCGATGCGCTTCACTACCGTCGAGCGCAAGAGCTTTTTCTCCAAGATTTTCGGAGGCTGACACCGTGAGCCTGTTCGATTTTCTGCGTCCCAAGAAGAACACTGCGCACATTGCCAAGGAGCGCTTGCGCATCATCGTCGCGCAAGAACGCACCCATCGCGGGGCGCCGGACTATCTGCCCGAACTGCAGCGCGAACTGCTGGCGCTGATCAAGAAATACGTTCACGTCGACGTCGATTCTGTCAAGGTCGAAATGACCAAGGACGGCGATCATGACGTGCTCGATATTTCGGTGTCGCTGCCTGAGCACAGCGTCAGCAGGTAGATCGTGTTCGCCACCAACGAAGGCGCGTCTCAGGAATCGGGATCGGACAGCGACGCCGAGGTGTTGCGCTTGGGTGATCTGGACTCGCAAGCGGTGGCCGACCTGCTTTCGCGATTTGAACTTGAGCTGGTGTTGGTCGCCAATGGCGCGGTGATTCCTGGCAGCTATTGGGGCGATTCCGAGGCCGGCGTGATTGGCAGCCAGGTCTACGCGCGCGCTGACACGCCGCTGCATTCGATTCTGCACGAGGCCAGCCATCTGATCGTCCTGCCGGTCGAACGACGACAGCAGGTACACACCAACGCGACCGATTCGGACATCGAAGAGGACGCCACCTGCTACCTGCAGATTGTGTTGGCAGACGCGCTGGCTGGCCTCGGTAGAGCGCGTCTGCTGGCCGATATGGATGCGTGGGGCTACAGCTTTCGGCTGGGCAACACACGCGCCTGGTTCGAAGGCGACGCAAGCGACGCGCGCGACTGGCTGATTCAACAGCGAGTGTTAACTCGTCATGGCGAGGTAACTGCACTGCTTGCTTCGAGCTCGCCTGCGGACTAGCCTCAGCGCTCCGCGCGCTCGTCTGCGCCCGACCGACTGGAGCCGTCTCGTGAAAATTTCTCGCACCCTGCTGGCGATGGCGATTGCTGTCGGCCTCAGCGCCTGCGGTGGTGAAACCGCGCCGCCGCCCAGCGCAGAAGCGGTGGTTACGCCGCCTGCGAAATCGGCGGATCAGTTGGTGGCTGAGGTCAATGCCGCCATCAGTGAACAAGCGCCGCAAGTCGCCGCCGCTGACTGGTTGGCATCGACCTATATCAATTCTGAAAGCGCCACGGTCTCTGCATCCGCCAACGAGCGCTGGCTGACCATGCTGAATGGCTTCATCGAGGAAGCTGCGAAGTTCGATGGGCAGAAACTTGAGCCCGAGACTGCGCGCGCCTTGGCTTTGCTCAAAATCAGCAGCGCCAACCCCGCGCCGCGCGATCCGGCCAAATTGGCCGAGCTGACCCAGCTGCGTACGCGTCTGGAAGGCGCTTACGGTGCGGGCAAGTACTGCAAAGACGCAGACGATCCCGCCAGTTGCCGCGACATCGGCCAGTTGTCTGAAGTGTTGGCCAAAAACCGCGACTACGCCGCGCAACTGGAAGCATGGGAGGGCTGGCATACGGTGGCGCCGCCAATGCGTGCCGATTATCAGCGTTTTGCGGCGTTGATCAACGAAGGTGCCAAAGAAATTGGCTTCAAGGACGCCGGTGAACTTTGGCGCTCCGGCTACGACATGAGCCCTGCCGAAGTGGTCGTCGAGGCGGATCGCCTGTGGGGACAGGTGCGTCCGCTCTACGAACAACTGCATTGCTACACCCGCGGCAAACTGGAAACCCGTTACGGCGAACAAGGCTCGGTCAACGGCAAACTGCCAGCGCATTTGATGGGCAATCTGTGGCAGCAGGACTGGGCCAACCTGTGGGATCTGCTGGAGCCATATCCCGGCGAAGGCAGTCTGGACGTGTCGACTGCATTGCAAGCGCAGCGTGACGCGCTTTATCGCACCGAGTTGAGCAAATTGAGCGGCGCTCCTGGCCCCGCCGAAATCGTGCAAGCGGGCGTGCAAGCCGACCTCGCCCAAGCCAAGGCCATGACCAAGCTGGCCGAGGGCTTCTATACCGGCCTTGGCATGCCTGCCCTACCCGATCATTTCTATAGCGAGTCGTTGCTGATCAAGCCGAGAGATCGCGATGTGGTCTGCCACGCCAGCGCCTGGCCCATGGACACCAGCGGTCGCGTGCGGATCAAGATGTGCATCACGCCGACCGAAGAAGATTTGACCACGATCTACCACGAGCTGGGCCACATCTATTACTACCTGGCCTACAAGGATGGCCCGCCGATCTTCCAGAACGGCGCCCACGATGGCTTCCACGAAGCCATTGGCGACACCATCGTGTTGTCGATGACGCCGACCTATCTGGCGTCGATTGGTCTGGTCGACGACCCCAAAGTCAGCGAGCACGCCACCGTCAACGAACAAATGCGCATGGCCTTAAGCAAGGTCGCCTTCATGCCGTTTGGATTGCTCATCGACCGCTGGCGTTGGGGCGTATTTGACGGCTCGATCGCCCCCGAGAACTACAACCAGGCGTGGTGGGAATTGAAGGCGAAGTACCAAGGCGTGGCACCCGCCACCGCACGCGGCGAAGACTTTTTCGATCCCGCAGCCAAGTACCACGTCCCCGGCAATACGCCGTATACACGCTACTTTTTCTCCCACATTCTGCAGTTCCAGTTCTACAAGGCGCTGTGCGATGCATCCGGCCACACAGGACCTCTGCACACCTGCAATTTTGCAGGCAACGCCGAAGCCGGTCGCCGCTACTGGGCCATGCTGGAAAAAGGCAGCAAGCAACCTTGGCAGCAAACCATGAAGGAACTCACCGGCGGCGAAAGCATGGACGCCTCGGCGGTTCTCGAATACTTCGCGCCGCTGCAGGGCTGGTTGCAGGAGCAGAACCAAGGCAAGGCATGCGGGTTTTGAAGCAAGATGTCCACTTGGACCGGCCGCCGATAGTTGCCCGAGCTAATGACTCAATGACTGGGGGTGTCGGTGACTGATGAAGCTGCCATCGACCGCCTGCTCCACCTGCAGCCGCGCGATATCCGTGCTTTGGTCAGCAAGGGGGATCACCGAACCGCAGCGGGTGATGATCGAGCGGCCGCCGCATTCTATCGCGCGGCTTTGAAGGCGGCTGCCGCTGCAGCGCCGCTTCATGTCGATCTCAAGCCCAGTATTGAGCGTGCTCAGGCGGCATTGGCGCAAGCCTCGCGAGCGTTCGAGCAGCATCTGGAAAGCGAGTTGACGGCCGCAGGCTTTCCTGTGGACGGGCGTCCGCGGCGCTTCCAGGACTCGATCGACATATTGACCGGTCGGCGCCAAGTGTCGCTGCAACTGCAACGGCCGGGCGGTTATCTCTACCCGGAGTTGCCGCAACGCAGATATTACGAACGCGGCGAGTTCACGTGGGCTGAGGGGGTTGAAGCGGTCGCCGGCATGATTCGCGAGGAGCTGTCGAGTTGGCTAGAGATGGGGTCGGACTGCTTCACCCCTTACATGGTCAACGATCCTACCCGTCCAAGGCACGACGCTCATGGCTTGGTCGACAATCCCCAGTGGAGCACGCTCTATCTTTGGCAGAACGGCAAGCCGATCAAGGAGCATGTAGCGCACTGCCCACAAACCTTCGCGGCAATTACTGGTCTCGATATTCCTCACATCACGACGCGCGCACCAGCGATACTTTTTTCAAGGCTTAGTGCTGGAGCGCGAATCCCGCCGCACTGCGGCATGCTCAACACACGTCTGATTTGTCACCTGCCATTGATTGTGCCGCCCGGTTGCGGCTTTCGCGTGGGTGGTGAAGCCAGAGAATGGAAGCAGGGCGAACTGCTAGTGTTCGATGACACGGTGGAACATGAGGCCTGGAACAACGGGACCAGTGATCGCATCATTCTGATTTTCGACATTTGGCGGCCGGAACTGAGCGCGATTGAGCGCGCGGCGATCACCGCACTGTTCGAAGCAGTGGACAGTTACGGACGCTAACGTCGTGCTTTCATAAGCCGGCGGATCGCGCTGTAAGGCCACCCGTGTGTGCGGTCCCGTGGTCAAGTCCCGTCGGTGCGACCACGCTTTTAGAATCCGCCTGGCGACTGCGCAACGAATTGAAGCGCGCAGTGACAATGATGAAGGTGGTCGAACCTCCAAGTGCTTTGAAACCGCATCTGCACGCCGCCGAGATGTGATCGCGACGATGAGATTCCCGGCGACCAACCTCATCGGCACGCATGCTTGACCCAAAAAATACGGCCCCTTTCGGGGCCGTAGTGGGACTAGCTAATTACCAGCATGAATCAGAAGCGCTGTGTGTACTTGACGTAGGTGAAGCGGCCGATGTCGAAGCCGCCGTAGTACGAAGTGTTCGCGCTCGGCTGGCTGTACAACGTCGGGCCCACGTGCTCGAACACATTGTTCGCGCCAATGGCTACAGTGGCATTCCACGGCGCACTCCAGCTGAATTGCAGATCGTTGAACGTGTTGGAACCAGTGCGGTTACGACGCGTCAGACCACTCGCTGGGGTCACACCATCCGCCAAAAATGCGCCGGTCGGAGCAAATGTGATCTCGTTGCATTCCAAATGCGATTCTGTCACCGGCGCAACGCCAGCAGCACTTGGGGTGAAGTAGGTGCAGCCTTCCTTGATTGACGAGTAGTAACGCGCGCCCCAGTTGACGCCGAAGTCGCCGAACTGCCAGCCCACATTAAGGTTGGAGCGGACACGAAAGGTGCTGCCGAAGCCCACTGATGACGTTGGCACACGCGGGTCATTGGTGTTGATGAACACATCTTTTGAGGTGTAGGTGGTGTTGGACACCGCCGTGAAGGAACCCCAGCTATCAGTGGCAAAACGATAGGCAATGTCAGCATCGTAGCCTTCCACTTCGCGGTAGCCGGCGTTGCGGTTACCGAATGTGACGATTGGAATGTTGCCCTGACCCGGATCACGGATAAACAGGGCCTGCGAACAGCGGCTTGCGATGCCCTGCACGTAGCAGTCGTTCAGGATCGTCGACGGGCCGTCAGTGACGATGGTTTCGTCAATGCGCACCTTGAACCAATCCAACGAGAGGTTCAGGCCATCGACGAATTCCGGGCTCCAGACCACGCCAAGAGTTCTGGACACGGCAGTTTCCGGCACAAGTGTCGGATTGGAGCCGCTGGTGAATGCGACCGGAGTCTGATCAGGTGCCGTGGTAATCGGCGTGAAACCCTGACGCAACTGGCGGTAGGTGTTACCGGCAGCACCCAGCGCGCCCAAGCCGCCGACGCCGTTGATGCAGTTTTGGCGGGTGGTGGGATTATTGGCCGAACTACCGAAAACGACGTCGCAGGGATCGGTGAAGAACGAGAAGGTCTGCGAGCCTCCGCCGAACAAGTCGGAGATGGTCGGCGCACGGAACCCCTCAGCCCAAGTGCCACGCACCAGCACGGCCTCGATCGGCCTCCACATCAGCCCGATCTTGTTATTGGTGGTGTCACCAAAGGTGTCGTAATCCGAATAACGACTTGCCAGATTGATGCTCAGCTCGTGAGCCAGGAACGTTTCCGCCAGGATCGGGATCTGAAACTCAGCATAGACCTCGTCCAAACTGTAATCACCGCCGGTAGGACCGGCCGAGAGCGTGCTCGAGCCACCGGTCACCGCCAACGCGTCGGGAACGAACGCGCCCTCTTCCTTGCGGTTTTCGACGCCAACCGCGAAGCCCAGATCGCCGGCTGGCAAGGTAACGATCGAGCCGCTGAGATTGGCCGCCAGCACGATGGTTTCAGTTTCACCAGTGGCATGCAGTTCCTGATAAAGGGCCCGTTGTAACGCGGCGTTGTTGGTGATGCCACCCGCGCCTTCCCGGCCGAACGGCAGGAACGGATTGAACGGAGTACAAGCTGTGAATGCGATCGGAGCCGCGGCCGTACCGCATTGCACTTGGCCCTGGGCGTTCAAGAACGAGGGACCAACGCCCGCGCGAACAGCAGCGATGTTAAAGTCGCCAAACCCCGTCTGCAGCAGCTTGTTGGAGTTATGGAGGTAGGAAACATCCCAGTCGAAGTAGCGGTCCCACATCTCAAAGCTGCCTTCGAACGCACCAGTGAAGCGGAAAGTGGTTAGATCGCTGCCGGCAACGCGAGGCACTTCCCAGCCGCGACGGAACCAATTGGCGATCGGCGCACCGGTCGGATTGAAGTAGCTGCTGGCAGCCATAGTCGCGGGGCCACCGACTGCCGGCGAAGTCGCCTGCATCGGAAAACCGGCAACCTGACGGTCAGCCAATCGCTCGCTGTACAAAAAGTTGGTACGGAAGCGGACGGAGTCGCTGATGTCGAAGATGCCATCGACGTACAGCGCCTTACGCTCCAACGCGCTGCGCAGGGAGGTTTGCTCGTTCGTGTTGCTCTTGCCGTCGGTGACACCAGGAAAACAAGTACCAGGCCCCGGACTCGCTGCCGTGGCCGGGGTGCAGCCGCCGGTTACGGTATCTTGACGAACGTAATCGGCGAGTACGCGCGGGTTGCCGCCGGGACGTAGGATTACGCGGGTACCAGCGGGCAGGCCAGGCACGGCAGTGGCAGCAGTGGTGGTGAAGCCGCCAAACTCGCCAACCACGGTCCAGCCGTCGGTGGGATGTTCACTGCCACGCGGGAACGCGCTGTATGGGCGGGCGGATGCCATGACGCCGTCTTCGGTCGCCCACTCAGCCGCTGCAGTCAACGAGCCCCGGTCGCCGGAGAAGCCCATCACGAAATCACCCTTGGTGATCGCGCCATCGCCTTCGTCATACTCGCCGTAATAGCCGCTAGCCGCCGCACCGTTGAAATTGGTGCGGGTGATGATATTGATCACGCCGGCGACAGCATCGGAACCGTAGATCGACGATGCACCATCTTTCAGGACTTCGATGCGCTCGACCGCAACAGCGGGAATGGTCGAGATATCAGAGAAGCCGCTGGTCGAAATGCCCAAGCGCCTGCCGTTTACCAGAATCAAGGTGCGCTGAGCACCCAAGTTGCGCAGGCTGATGAAAGTACCGCCGGCCAGCTCGCCCGAGGACAACGGCGAGGCGCGGCTTAGGGGAGGGGTGCCGATGGCAGCAATGTTTTGCAGAATGTCGGAGACCGACTGAAAGCCCTGCCGTTCGATGTCTTGACGGGTAATGGTCACGATCGGCTGTGCGGTTTCGCTTTCAACTTTTCGGATGCGCGAACCAGTCACCTCAATGCGGTCGAGGGTTTGTTCGTCTTGGGCGAAAGCGGGCGCGGCGGTCAACCCAAACAAACCGGTAGCGCCTGCTACCAGTCCGAACCGCACGGCGTTGCTGAGAAGATTACGTTTGAGCTTCATGTCGCGGGATCTCCGAATGTAACTAGTTGGTTGTTTCAAATAGTGCGGGCGGCGCAGACCGAATTCACGTACCCACACGCTTGTGCTCCAGCGGTCCAAAGGCCGACGTTTTTGCCCCAGTGAGGCCATTTCGTCACCCCCCTTCAAAGCGCTTTCTCCTTCTGCTCAGGTTTCGAGGGCAGGTAGGGCTAACGGTCCAAATCTTGCGGATGCCGCTGGTGTACCCCCCACGCTCTTGAATCATGCTTGGGTAAGAACCTTCCAGCCAAAGTCGCATACCAAAACCGCCGGCGGATCGTAGCACTTTCTTAACAAAAGAAAAATATCGACAAACAAGCTCGATCCGAATGGCTGCGCGACGCGGCGTATCACCCCCGGTGGTAACCCGAGCCTCGGGCCGGAAGTGTCCGAGACTTGGACCTTCGGCTTCGTCTACAGCCCGGCCTCCGTTGAAGGCGTCCGCATCGCGCTGGACTGCTACAAGATCGAGCGGGAAAACGTGGTCTCCGCGCGCTCCGCGCTCAGGGCCTGCTGACTGCCTGCTACGCCCAGCTTGATGCGGCGTCCTGCATCCAGGGCGGAATAACCCGCGCAAACGGCGGTCTGGTTACCGAGATCCTGCAATCGTCGTTCAATTTGGTTACGTTGGAAGTTGAAGGCTATGACCTGACGGGCAACTGCCGCATGCCGGAAACCGATTACGGCAACTTCAGCTTCACCTGGGACGCAACATTTAGATCAAATCGCCACATCACGACGCACGTGACTACGCCAGATCAGCCAACCGATGCCCGTGCTGACCGCGGCGACGATGGCCAAGGCCAAGCTGGACTGACTCACCAGCGGTGAAAGCAAACCCGCGACGGTGGTATTCACCGCCAAGCTGATCACTGCTTGCAAGGACGAAACGGCGCCGCGCTGACGCGGGTACATGTCGAGCAGGGCCAGCGTGAGCATGGGAAACACGATCGCGATGCCAAAGGCGTTGATCGCCATCGGCACGACCGCCCACGGCAACACCACCACATCGACCCAGCCGTTGTAGGCAACGTTGATCACTGCCGCCACCCCGCAAATGGCGAAACCAAGTCGCATGGTCGCTGCCGCGTTCAAGCGTCCGGCCAAGCGCCCGGAGGCGAACGCTCCCAGACTCATGCCCGCAATCGTTGGCACAAAAAACCAGCCGAACTGCTGCGCGTTGAGTTTCAGAATATCGAGCACAAAGGCGGGTGCCGAAGCGATGTACAGGAACAACGCGGAAAAATTGAATCCGCCCGCCAGCGCCAAACGCACGAACTGCGCATTACCAAGCATCATCCGATTGCTCGACCACAATCCGCTGGGGCGAAATGGCTGTCGCTGCGCTGGCGGATGGGTTTCCGGTAGCCACAGCGCAGTCGCCACCAGTAGCAGCACGGCGAATACCGTCAGAAACCAGAAGATCACCGGCCACGCCGCCCAGGCAATGATCCAGCCGCCAACGATTGGTGCCACCGCCGGTGCGATGCTGAAAATCATCGATACACCCGACAACAATCGCTGCGCCGAGTCGCCATCGAAACAATCGCGGATCACCGCGCGGCCAACAATCAATCCCACGCCGGCGGACATGCCTTGCGCCGCGCGAAAAACGAGCAGTTGTTCGATGCTGGTGGAAAGCGCGCACCCCACCGAGGCCAAGGCGAACAAGCCGGTACCCGCCAACAGTAGGGGTTTACGGCCCCACGCGTCAGACAGCGGGCCGTGCAACACGCTCATCAGCGCGTACGCGATCAGATACACCGTAATGGTTTGCTGCATCGCAAACGGGCTGATCGCAAAATCCGCTGCCACCGCAGGAAACGCCGGAAACAGGGTGTCGATGGCAAACGGTCCAAACATCGCCAGCGCGCCAAGGATGAGAGTGAGGCGGCGCGTTGAAATCGGCAGTGCTTGAGTCATGTCGGCAGAATACCAGCGGCGCGCGCGGCGACCCTTTTGAGGGAGCGCCGGATGGCCCGATTCGATGCAATGGCGGGAAAGCATCGCGCCTTCCGGCGCTCCCACAGATTTAGTGGGCCGGTGGTCAATGGCACTTAACTTAAGCGCAAGCGCCAAACAATCGTCGTTCCGGCGAAGGCCGGAACCCAGCAATTCCGGCCAGTAGGACAGCTTCAACTGCACTGGATCCCGGCTTTTGCCGGGATGACGAGCCTCACGTGGGTTGACGAGCCTTAAGTAAGTGCCATTCGGGCTGGTCGTGGGGTCAGTCTGCCGAGTCTTCGCGCTCAGTCACCGGCGACGGCAGTTGCAAAGCGGGATCGCAACCAGTGCGCATGGCGTGCCCAGGAAGCAACCACCAATCGCGCCGATTGGCGCGACCGGCCTTGACGATGGCAGATGAGTCAACGCAAGGACTGACCGCGTCAGCGAGAACCAGCAGCCAGCGCGATTGCGGCGCTTCTGCCAACCACGCAGCGGCATCTGGCCATTGCGCATTTACAGGCCGCTCGAAACCGAAATCGCGTGCTGGCCGATCCGCCTGCAAGAGCTGCTGCTCGCGCCAGCCGAGCAAACCAAGTTCGGCAGTGGGACCAATGAGCTTGCCGACGTTGACCATCAATGCGCGCGAGGAGCTTGCTTCGTTGAGCGCGGGTAGCACGCCGACACCGTAGCCCGTCCACAAGGTCAGCGAGAACAGCAACAGCGCGCGGCCGGCATGGCGGCGACGCCAAACCAGCGCACCCGCCATGCCGACGGCACCAATGACACACAGCCAGCGCCAAACCGCCTCGACATCAGCGACCTCGAATTGCGGATCAGCCAATAGCCTCGCCGGCCATCGACCAGTACCGAAACTGCCCAGCAATCCCGTTGCCAACAGCAGCAGCGAGAGTGCCAAGGTGTAACCGAGCAGAAGCCGTTGCACCCCGCGCAACCGCAGCAAACCAGGCAACAACGGGGCCGCCGCAACGCACAGCGCCGGCAAGGCCGGAAAGATGTAAACCTCACGTTTGGCCGGGCTGAGACTGAAAAACAGCAACACCAGCAGGCTCCATGCCAGCAACACCCACTGTCGCGGATCGCGTCGTTTGATGCGGCGCCACCACGCCGGCAGCAGCCAAGGCAACAACAGCGCACCGGGCAGCCACAGGGTCAGCATCACTTGCAGGTAGTACCAGGCCGGCTGCAGGTGATGCCAAGGATTGGCATAGCGCTCTGCGGTCTGGCGCAGCAGAATGTTTGCCGCGTAGGCATGCAGCGCCGGATCGTCGCTGCCAACAACGCCTATCAGCAACGGCAGCAGCCACACCGCCGTGCCAAGCACAAAGGCAAACGCCAGCAGTGCATAACTGCGGACGTGCAGTGTTTGCAGAAAAACGGTTGCCAGTTCAGGCCGTTGAGCAGACTTCATGAATTGAAGTGGCGATTGAGCGAGCGCCAGCGGAATCAGCGCCAGCATGGGCAAGAACCCGACGCCTTTGGTGACCGTGCCGACACCGGCGGCAAACCCTGCCAATCCAAGCATGCAGAACATCGAACGACGGCTACTTGATGCGGACGCACCTGATCCGATCAAGGTGGCGCGCAGCAGCGCCCACATCGACAGCGTGGTGAACAGCACTAACAGCATGTCGATCTGCGCGCGTTTTGCCTGCAAGCCAAACTGCAGCGTGACCAGCAGCGCTGCGGAGGCGTATACGCCGACCCTTGGATTCCACAAACGGCGCGCCATGTCGAACGTCAGCCAAAGCGTCGCTATCCCAGCCAGCAAGGACGGCAGCAGAAATGCCACACGCCAGTCGCGCACCAGCACGTAAGCGGCCGCTTGCGTCCACATGAACAGCGGCGGCTTGTGCGCGTACAACTCACTGCCACGATGTGGCAACAACCAGTCGCCCGTCTTGATCATGTGCTGGGCCGCCAGCACAAAACGCGGCTCGTCTGGCGGCGAGGGGTCTCGCATGCCGATGCCAGCAGCAAGCGACAGCACCGCCAACACCAGCAGCAGGAGCGCGCGTTGCGAGCGGCGCGTCGGTGGACCCTTGGGTGCGAGCATGCGCGCAGTATCGGTCAAAATGTGTCGAAGACACGTCGGATCATGGCCAGTATCAGTGGGAAAGCACGGCGGCGGCCCAACGCGTGACCAAGTGCGAAGCGGCTGACGACCGAGTCCGACGTCGCTCTGACGCAAAACCCGGATCATGCAAGGGTCAACTCTCGCCTAGCGCATTCCGTCCTCGCCGAGCAAACCATGCATCTGCTGATCATCGAAGACAACCTCAGCTTGACCTCCAACATCTTCGAGTACTTCGAGGCGCGCGGGCACACGTTGGACGCCGCTCCCGATGGCATCAGCGGACTGCATCTGGCGACCACCCAGCACTACGACGCGGCGGTACTGGATTGGATGTTGCCGCGCATGGACGGCTGCGAAGTGTTGCGCCGCCTGCGCGCCAGCGAGCGACCAGAGCTGCCGGTCATCATGCTGACTGCATTGAGCGAATTGCCCGACAAGGTCGCCGGATTTCGCGCCGGCGCGGACGACTTTCTCGGCAAGCCTTTCGCCTTGCAGGAACTGGAAGTCAGGCTGGAGGCATTGGTCGCCCGCGCCGGCGGCGGCCGCCGTGGCAAAGTGCTTGAGGTCGGCGACCTGCGCCTTGACCTGCGCACGCTAGAAGGCAGCCGCAACGGACAGCCGCTGCACCTGTACCCGGCCTGTCGAAAAATCCTGCAATTGCTGATGCAGGCAAGCCCAGAAGTGGTGTCACGTGAGCGGCTGGAACACGCGTTGTGGGGCGACAATCCTCCCGATGGAGACATGCTGCGATCACACATCTATGAGCTGCGCCGCGTCGTGGACGGTCCATTTCAGGAAAAATTGATCCGCACCCTCCCGCGCGTCGGTTATCGTCTGACCGCGCTCACTTAGCGCTCACTTAGAGGGTCCTGATGCGCGCCCGCAAAAGCCTGCTAAGACGGATCAGCATCGGGCTGGTTGGCTACCTCTTGCTGTTGGGCGCAGGACTGGTGGGCTTTGGCTTGTTCGTTCAGGAACAAGCTGAAGCGCGTGCGTGGCACTCCATTTTGACGGCCGAACTTGCCAGCTACCGCCAACGCATCAGCAACGATACCCAATATCGCTGGCAAGACACGCAGTCGCTGCGCCTGCGCGTCACCGACGTCGGTGCCAGCGATGCGCCTTGGCCCAACTTGCCGCCGGGTTTGCACGACGAGGTGAGCGATGGCGGGTCTGACTATGTGCTGCTGATCGAGCACCGGCAAGGCAAGCGCTTGGCGCTGGCATTGGATATCAGCGAAATTGAAAGGCAGGAGCGCAGCCTCGCTTTTGTCCTAGCGGCAGCTGCGTTGCTCTTGGCGGGGCTGCTTACGCTATCCATTGTGTGGGGCGTCAGCCGACTGGTGCGACCGCTGCAAGCGCTGGCAACACAAATCGTGCAGCTGAAGCCCGAAGCCAGCGGCATCCGCATGCATCTGGATGAGAACGCCAGCATCGAGCAGGCCACCTTCGCCCAGGCCATCAATGACTTTCTTGATCGCAACGACGCGTTCGTCGAACGCGAGCGCGCCTTCATCGATACCGCCAGTCACGAACTGAGAACGCCGGTCACAGTCATCGCTGGCGCTGTTGAATTGGCGCTCATGCAGCCTGATCTCTCCGCGATGACGCTTGGGCAACTGAGTCGCATCCAACATTCGACGCATAACATTGAAAGGTTGCTGCCCCTGTTACTGGCGTTGGCGAAAGCTCCCGAACGCCTGACCAGACAGAACGACACCTTCACCCTGGATGGGTTGCTGCCCGAGATTGTCGAAGACCACTTTGCTTTGCTCGGAGACAAAGCGCTGCTGATCGAACTCGGCGAGCTGGCGGCGTGCCGACTGACGGCACCGCTCAACATCGTGCAAGCAGCGATTGGCAATCTGCTGCGCAATGCCATCGAAAACAGCGACAGCGGCACCATTGTGATCAGCTTGAGCGCCGCCGCGGTGGTCCAGATCGAGGATCCCGGTCATCAAATGAGCCCCGAGCAGATAAGCCTGCTTTACGCCCGTCTGGCTCGCGGCAAAGGCCGCGATGGCGGCGGCATCGGGCTCGATCTGATTGCCCGCTTGTGCCAACACCTGGGTTGGCACCTTGACTTGGAGTCCATGCCCGCAGGTGGCACGCGGTCACGTTTGGATCTGGGCGCATCATTGGCCGTGTAATGCGGCTGGCTGCAGCCAGCGCTTGGCTGTACCCAATGAGTTTTTCAACATAATTCCGACGCTTGCCTACAGACCATATGCGCTCCTATGCAGACATCACCCAAGCATTTCGAGCCGACGCTTTCCGTGGTCATTCCGGTGCACAACGAAGCGGGCAATATTGCAGGCTTGATCGCAGAAACCTGCGCCGCCCTGCGCGGCATGTGCCGCTTCGAGATTGTCTGCGTTGACGACGGCAGCCGCGACATCTCGCTGCCAGTACTGCGTGACGCAATGCAACAGTTCCCCGAACTGCGCGTGCTTTGTCATGCCAGTTGCAGCGGTCAAAGTGCCGCCCTGCGCACCGGCATCAACGCAGCACGCGCGTCGTGGATAGCGACGCTCGATGGCGATGGCCAGAATGATCCCGCCGACCTGCCGCATCTTTGGCTTCAGCGCCTCAATTCCCCACCCGAAATCAAGTTGTTTGCCGGCTGGCGCACCGTGCGTCGCGACAGCTGGAGCAAGCGTTTGGGCTCACGATTTGCCAATGCCGTTCGACAGCGCCTGCTCGCCGATGCGACGCCTGATACCGGCTGTGGAATCAAGCTGTTCGAGCGCGCCGCGTTTCTTGAACTGCCGGCGTTCAATCACATGCATCGATACTTACCCGCCTTGATCCAGGCGCAAGGCCATAAAACGGTCAGCGTCGCGGTGTCGCACCGCGCGCGTCAAACGGGTCACTCGAATTACACCAACTGGGGACGCCTGCGGGTGGGTTTGGTTGACCTCATCGGTGTCAGCTGGTTATTGCGACGGCGAGTGGCGGTGGCCAGTAGCGAGTTATTGACCCAGCCCCATCAGATCGCCCAACTCACCCGCAGCAAGGAGATTGCGCGATGAACGAAACCGCCATCTGGATTGGCATTGGGCTCGCCGGCCAAGCCTTGTTTTCTGCACGTTTCATCCTGCAGTGGCTGGCATCGGAAAAGGCACGCCGCAGCGTGGTGCCAAAGGCATTCTGGTATTTCAGCCTGGGCGGCAGCGCGGTGCTGCTGGCCTATGCGATTCACCGTGCCGACCCTGTGTTTGTGCTCGGGCAAGCGACGGGATTTGCCATCTATCTGCGCAATCTGTGGCTGATTGAGGTGGATCATCGGCGCTCGCTGTCAGACGACGGTGCCTGAAGCCGGTCAGCATGTGCGCAACAAAATGGTCGCTGCCGTCGCGGGCTTAGCCCGAATTGATCGCGCGACAGTTTCGGAACAGGTCCAGCTTGGGCTCGTACACCGCGGTTTCTATATCCAGCAGTCCAAGCACCGAGTGATAGAGGTTGTCGTGGCTGGCTGGCTGCATCGCCTCGCGACGCAGGCAGTCCGGGTCAAGCCCCACACGGCTGCGAAGATTCTCGGAAAGCCACGCCACCATCGGTACCTGCGTCTGCTGCTTCGGCGCGATTGCATAGGGCACGCCGTGCAGATAGAGACCCAACTCGCCCAGCGACTCGCCGTGATCAGAGACGTAGATCATCGCGCTGTCGTAATTCCGCGCCTGCTGCAACAAAGCAATCATCTTGGCCAGCCAATGGTCGCTGTAAAGCACCGCGTTGTCGTAGCTGTTGGTGATTTGATCGGCGCTGCAATCACCGAGATCGGCGCTTTCGCAGCCCGGCTGGAAGCGCGCGAACGCTGGCGGATACCGCAGGTAGTACGCCGGCCCGTGATTGCCCAGCGGGTGCAACACGATCATTGTGTCGCCGCGCAGGGTGGCCAACTTGGGAGCGGCGTCCAACGTGGAAGACGTGTCCAACGTGGAAGACGTGTTCAATTGGGCAGACGTGTCCAATTGGGCAGACGTGTCCAATTGGGCAGCTACGCGTCGAACCAGCATTTCGTCAAGACAGTGCTCGCCGTTGCAAAGCAGAGCATCTCCGTCGCCGGGCAACTGTTCATTGGGCAAATCAGCGCATACGCCTTTGCAGCCGGTCTGATTGTCGATCCAAAGCGTCGAAATGCCTGCGCGTGAAACCACGTGCAACAGAGAATCACTGTTTCGAATCCGCTCCTCGTCGTAGTCGCGCCGACCCGTTTCCGAGAACATGCAAGGCAGCGACACCTCGGTGCTGGTGCCGCAAGCGGTGACATCGGGAAAATTGATGACATCCAGCTGACTCAGATTCGGCGTGGTCTGTCGCTGATAACCGTTCAGCCCCCAGTTCTCTGCGCGGACTGTTTCGCCAACCACAAGCACAAGCAGCAGCGGCCGCTGATTGCCAGCAAGCACTCGCTGGCGTGCGTCCTCGCCTACGGCAAGCCGCACCGAGGCCGCCGCACGCGCATCGCTGCCTGCTACTCGTAACCCTGCCACGATCAGATTCGCCGGGGTGACCAAGTAGCGCGCTTCCTTGTGATTACGCAGCAGCGAGGACAGATCCTGCGCCGCTAGCAAACCGCCCACCGTCGCGAAAACCAGCGCCGCTGCCGACGCTGCGACTCGCGTGCCAAGCGCGCGCCGCCATGACCGCTTGGTGACTTTCACCCACAAGATGATCGCCACCGGCAACGCCGCCATCGCGAGCACCTTGGTCAGCATCGACAGTGTCACCAGTTCGCGCGCTTCACCAACCTGCGTGTGCAAGACGTTGCGCAACATGTTGGTATCGAAATAGACCGTGTACTGCTGCATATAAGTAGCAGCGGCCGCCGAGACCAGCGCCAACAGGATGAGCACAGGTTTGATCGTCCAGCGCCCACTGGGTAGTGCAAACAGCACGAAGTGGATGGCCACTATCAGCAGCAACGTGCCGCCACCCACCTGCCATGTATGCGGATCCGTCAGCGAGCGATTTGCCAACAAGGCATGCCAAAACATCGCATTGCCGCCAACCGTTGCAATGAGACTGGCTAGCAGCAGCAACGCTTCTTGGGATAGGCGCGGTCGATAAAATACTTTGATCGAGGACTGCGGCCACCAGCGCGTGACCGTTGAATCGAAGCGATGCACCTGGGTGGCGGTCGACACGGGCGGGCAGCCGGAGCAAGGCGGGCCTCCTTTTTACGTTTTCCACGGTGGGAGACGCGTCGGATCTGCGTCGGAAAATAGTCGGTGCCGTCGTTGCCAGAAGACAGACGCAGTACTTCTGCTATTGCTCGACGCGCTGCTCGTCCCCATGCTGGTGCGATGTCTGAACCCACATCCGTGCTGCCCCTTGCGCGCAACAAAAATGCGCGCAGCGAGCTTGCCGTCATTCGCGAATTGCTGCCGTTCCTGCGGCCATTTCTGGGACGCATTCTGTTCGCCTTGGGATGCCTGCTGTTGGCTAAAGCGGCCGGCCTCACCGTGCCCTTGGTGCTCAAGCGGCTGATCGATGGACTCAATGTTGAAGTCGGTCTGGCCTTGGTGCCGGTGGCGCTGTTGCTGGCTTATGGCGCCGCTCGATTATCCGAGCGGGTGTTCACTGAGTTGCGACAGATCATTTTTGCGCGGGTGATGGCGCGCACGTCGCGTACGGTGATGCTGCGCGTGTTTCGGCATCTGCACGCCTTGAGCATGAAGTTTCACCTGGCCCGCCGCACTGGCGGCGTGGCGCGCGATGTCGAGCGCGGTGGCTCCGCGATCAGCGACCTGCTCGACTGGACCATCTACACCATCCTGCCGACAATTATCGAAGTGGTCGCAGTGACCTGCATCCTGGTCTGGCTGTTCGATATTGGTTTTGCGGTGATCGTGATGATCACCCTGGTGGCCTACATCGCCTGGACCATCGTGGTTACCGAGTGGCGGACCAAGTACTACCGCGCCTCGGTCGAAGCAGACACCCGTGCATCGGCGCGGTCGGTGGATTCTTTGCTCAACTACGAGACGGTCAAGTACTTCAACAACGAAGAACACGAAGCACAGCGTTATGACGAAAACCTGCAGGCGATGGAGGCCGCGCAGGTAATGAGCTACAAGACCCGCGCGCTATTGAACGTGGGCCAGAATGCCATCGTCACCTTCGGCGTGACCGCGTTGATGTGGCGCGCAGCAGCGGGCGTCGTCGCGGGAGATTTGACCGTGGGCGACCTGGTGCTGGTCAACGCCTATCTGTTGCAACTGGCGATACCGCTGAACTCCCTCGGCATGATGTATCGCGAGGTCAAGCAAGCCTTGGCCAATCTCGAGCGGCTGTTCGGCCTGCTCGATGAAAACCTCGAAGTATGTGATCGCGAGGGCGCACGCGAACTGGTCGTGCAGCGGCCGCGCCTGCGCTTTGAGGCTGTGGAGTTCGGATATGACAGTCGCCGCGAAATCCTGCATGGCATCGACTTTGAGGTCGCACCGGGCGCAACCGTGGCCGTGGTCGGCCATTCCGGTGCGGGCAAATCCACGCTGTCGAGACTGCTGTATCGCTTCTATGACGTGAGTGGCGGCAGCATCCGCATTGATGACTGCGACATTCGCGACCTCACCCAACAAACGCTGCGACGCGCCATTGCCATCGTTCCGCAAGATACCGTGCTGTTCAACGACAGCATCTACTACAACATTCTGTATGGACGACCCGACGCCAGTCGCGACGAGGTCGAGGGCGCTGCGCGCGCCGCTCACATCCATGACTTCATCGTCGCCTTGCCCGATGGCTACGCGACCAGCGTCGGTGAGCGCGGTCTCAAATTGTCGGGTGGCGAGAAGCAGCGCGTGGCGATTGCGCGGGCACTGCTGAAGAATCCGGCGATCCTCATTTTTGATGAAGCGACCTCGGCGCTGGACTCAAAATCCGAGCAAGCCATCCAGTCCGAGTTGGACAAAATCGCAGTGGGTCGGACGACCTTGGTGATCGCGCACCGGCTGTCGACGGTGATGCATGCCGACCAGATTCTGGTGCTCGAGCAAGGCCACATCGTCGAGCGTGGCACACACGCCGAACTGCTGGCAGCGAACACGCTCTACGCACAGATGTGGCGCCTGCAGCAACAGAGTGAACCGCTTGTCAGCGCAATCAGCCCCACCAGCGCAATCAACGACGAATAGTCCGCTTCAACTGCGGGTGGCGGGCATACTTCGAGTATGTCTGGCCAACCCGTAGAACCCTCACAAAGTGCCCTCGCGATCAACCCGTTGGCCGGCCGCTCGGCAGACGTGCGCGTTCGTCTGCGTGCCGTATCGGTGCTGCTACTTCTGTCGCTTTCTCTTGGAGCAGCGCAGGCCGCTGGTCCCTGCGAATTCTCTCCCACTCACTATTCGGTGCGCACGGCGACAACGGCTGCGTTCGAGCCGCTAGGCGATCATTTGAGCCTGCCGCCGCGACTACGGCCAACCCAGTCCGAGGTGCGCTTCACGCTGCCGCCGATTGATCGCGAATGCGTGTTGTTGATTGATCGGGTGTCGCTGTATGCGCTGAGTGTTGAGGTAGACCAACAGCCGCCGATCACGTTTGATTTTTTCCGCCCAGGCGACAGCGACCGTTTCGCAGCGGCGGGTTTCACGGTGATGCTGACGCCTCACAACGAAACCCGCACGGTGACCTTGGCGATCACCCAACTGGGTGTGCTCTCCACGCAGATCCAGCGCATCGACTTCGCCAGTCTGTTGGCGCTTGAACGCCGCATCAGTGTCTTGCACGCGTTATCCATCATTGCACCGCTGATGATGGCTTTGCTGGTTGGCCTGTTCTGGTTGCGACTGCGTGACCGCGCGTTGGCAGCCTATGTCGGCATGCTGGGAACACTGGTGCTGGTCACCGCGAGCATCGATGGCACGCTTTATTTTTTCTCGATTGGCAGCGTCTTCGCCGGCTTGCGCAGCATGGCCCACATCGTGTTGCTGAGCGCCTTTGGCCTCGCTGTCTGCGTGTTTTTTCGCGAGTTCCTGGCGCCGCTGGATCGCAGTGGACAGCGCACCTTTCGAGCGCTGGCGGTGGCATTCGCGTTCACCGGCGTGTCATCGCTGCTTGGCATTCCGGTTTACAACGCGATCATTCAGCACATCACCACGTTCAGCCTGATCCTGGCGGCACCGCTGTTGATCTGGCAAGGCATACGCAGCTATCGCGCAGGGCATCCGTCGGCCATCTATTTTCTGATCGGATGGACCTTGCCGCTGGCAGCCATCCCGCTGCGATTGATGGCCGAATATGGTGTGATCGAGTGGAATTTCTGGATTCGCTATTCGCCGCGATTGAGTTTTCTGGTGGAGGCCATGGTGTTCGCGCTGGGTCTCACCGACCGCATCCTGCGAGTACGCGTTGAGCGTGATCGCGCTGAGCAGGCACGCGTTCGCACCGAGCGCTCGCTGATCAGCTATCGGCAACTCGCCGAGGCCGATTCGCTGACTGGCTTAGCCTCACGCCGGGCCTTGGAAACCGAGCTTGGACGCTGGGATGCCGAAGCCATCAGCGGGGCCTGCCTTTTCATCGATCTTGATCGCTTCAAGGACTTCAATGATCGATTCGGTCACGCGCAAGGCGATGATGCCCTCCGCAGCGTGGCCAAACGTCTGCTCGAACTGATGCCAGCGGATGCGCAGCTTGCGCGCTATGGCGGCGAGGAGATCGTCGCCTTGTTACCGGTGCTGACGTCAGATGGTGCCCGAGAACTTGCCGAACGCGCACGCGCGCTGGTTGAAAGCAACGTCGAAGGACCAGACCACCGCCCGGTAACAGTGAGCATCGGCGTGGCCGAACGGCGCTTGCGGGAGCCCATGGCGCAAACGCTCGCAGGTGCCGATGCGGCGCTGTATCGAGCCAAATCAGCTGGCCGGAATCGGGTGGAGGTTCGCGCATAAGCGGCCGTTGGGATCGCCCGAACTGGCTCCCCTCCGCCCACAAAACCAAGCAACTCCGTGCGCCACCGTATGGGCGATTGACAAACGTTCACTTCAAACGTACGTTTGAATCCTAGGGAAAACGCGAACGGATTCGACGGCCCTCGCTGCATGCGATGGCTGCTTTAGCAAAATCACGCTTGGGGAGAAGCATGATGCGTCGTTTCGTTTGCCGTGTAGTTGCGGTTGTTATGTTGTGTGCACTGCCGTTGTTGTCGATGGCCGCCACGGGCTATACCCAGACTCGCCATCCCATCGTGCTTGTGCACGGCTTGCTCGGGTTCGATTCTCTATTTGGCGTTTACGATTACTGGTACGGCGTACCAGGCAATCTCACCTCCGGCGGCGCGCGGGTGTATGTCGCCAATGTGTCTTCCAGCAACTTCTCGGAAGTTCGCGGCGAACAGTTGATTCGCGAGCTGGATACGCTGCGCGCCATCCATGGCCACAGCAAGTTCAATTTGATCGGCCACAGTCATGGCGGGCCGACCATTCGCTACGTCGCCTCGGTGCGTCGCGACCTAGTCGCCTCGGTGACCACGGTTGGCAGCCCACATACGGGCAGCAAGGTTGCCGATGGACTCAATGCCAGCCTGCCGCCGGGCTCGGCGCTGCGCCCCTTGGTCGCAGGATTCGTCAATGCGCTCTCAGTGCTGATTGAAGTGCTGTCGGGCGACAACGATCCGCAGGATGCCTTGGCAGCACTGACTTCGCTGTCGTCCAGCGGCGCGGCCACCTTCAATGCCCGGCATCCGCAAGGCAAGCCTAGCAGCGCATGCGGACAAGGCGCGGCAGTCGTCAATGGCGTGCGTTATTACTCTTGGGGCGGCACCTCGGTGGTGACCCACGTGTTGGATCCCAGCGAAGCACTGATGGGCGCGGGAAGCCTGTTCTTTGGTTTCGAGCAGAACGACGGTCTGGTTGGCAAATGCTCATCGCATTGGGGCGTGGTTTTGCGGGATGACTACGGCTGGAATCATCTGGATGAGGTCAACCAGGTGTTCGGCCTGACCAGCTGGTTTGCCTCAAGTCCAGTGTCGGTGATTCGCAGTCACGCCAACCGGCTGAAAACCGCCGGGCTGTAACCTGCCGACGGAAGCTTCAGAAGTGCTTTCGATGCGCCGGCGCATTGCGGTCGGCGTGTTGTTGATCGCAATGCTGCTGGGCTTGGCCTGGTTGCTGGTGCAACCGGGCCAAGCCCCACCCCTGCGCGCAGCTGTCGAAAAGCGAGCGAGTGCCGAGCACACAATCGAGCCGCTTGCCGGACCCGATCCTGCCATTGCTGCCGCGACTGAGGTCGCCGTTACAAATCTGCAGGAATCGGCCGACCGCGCGCTGATCGCGCGCTGGCAAGCAAGTTCCTTGCGCGGTACTGAGGTCGATGGCGTGGTCAGTTTCAACGCCGACGGCAGCTTGATTCGAGATCACGGTCTGCGCCAACTGATCGAATATTTTCTCAGCTTGAGCGGCGAGTTCAGCGACGCCGAGATTCGCCGACTGTTGGCCCTTCACGTACAAGCAAAACACGGTGATGCTGCCACCGACGCCGTGTTGGCGACATTCGACCACTACCTGGGAATGCGTAACGAACTGGCTGGCGTGCCGGCGCTGGGCGATGCGATGGCTGAGTTGGGGCAGCGTTTTACGGCCATTCGAAACATCCGCGAGCGCTGGTTTGGCGCTGACAGCCAAGCCATGTTCGGAAGCGAACACGCGCAGGTAACGTTGACGCTGGAGCGCCAAGCAATTGCCAACGATGCCGCACTGACGCCGGCGCAACGCGAGCAACTATTGGCCGAATGGGATGCCGCAAGACCGCCAGCACAGCGCGCCGCTGAGGCGACCGCGCTGAGTGCGCAACTTGCCGAACAACAAACCGGGCAAATGGACGCTTTGCAGATTGATGCCAATTCACGCTTTGTCGAGCGCAGCGAGCTGTGGGGCGAAGACGCGGCTCGACGCTTGGCGGACCTGGATCAGGCGCGCCAGCGGTGGGATCAACGGCTCAGTGACTACGGCCGGGGGCGCGATCGGATCCTGATCGACCCCAGCCTCAATGCGGCGCAGCGCCACGCCGCCATTGATGCGTTGCGACGGTCTGGCTTCAGCGCAGACGAACAGGTGCGCATCGAATCACTGGAGGCGATTGATCAGTTGCCGGGCGGCGGCTGAGATGTGCGTGCTCCGCTGTCGGAGACTTGCTTGCGCTGCCTTAGGAGGGCGCCGCTCCTGCGGCGCTGCTCGTTGAGCTTGCCCCAAGCCCGCGGCAGCCGCGCGGGAGCGCGGCCCTCCAAGTACTGTGAGCAGCCTGTCGGGCTTAGGAATCAGCGGCCCATCCGCCGACCCGGCAACTCCTCACGATCAACCGCACCATCCTCGTTGCGATCAAGAAAGGTAAACAGCCGCAACTGGTTGGCCGATACCTCATCGGTCGTAACGATGCCATTGCCATCGCGATCCAACCGCGCAAAGCGCTCACGCGCGCGCACTTCACGTTGCGCTTCGCGTAGGGCGCGGGCTTCCTCAAATGTCACCGCGCCATCATTGTTGCCGTCGAGCCCGGCTCGTCGCGCGGCCACGTGGGCGTCGAACTCGGCGCGGGTTACTACGCCATCACTGTCGACATCGACGCGATCAAATGCATGCACAAGGCCACCTGCATGACGGCCATTGCCGCGATCACGCGGACCCGCTGCAACGATAGAGACGCTTCCCGCCAGCAAGGCGGCGATGGCCAACCACTTCCAGTTACGTGATGTGGAACCGGTCGATTTGGAGCTGTTCGAGGATTGCATGGGCGATTCCTTGGCTGAGTTGATGAACTTGAAGATTCGAGCGACGCCTGTTGCGCCCTCGACAGCCAACAACGCGGCCTTGGCCAATCGGTTGGCAGCGTCGCCGCCCATGTTCATCAACGAGCCAGCCGCGCCAATGCGAGGCACCTGACGCAAGGCACTCGACTCAAGGCACCAAGCCAAGCCAAGTTAAGACAAGACAAGCCAAGCCAAGCCAAACGCGACCGGTAGAATGGCCGAATCGATTCAATGCAATTCACGCAAGCCAATTCACGTAAGCCAATTCACGCATGCCTGATCTTATCCGCCCCAGCTTTCACGGCTTTGAGCAAATCCCGCTGCACGAATACGCCGAGCGCGCGTATCTCGACTATTCGATGTACGTGGTCCTGGATCGCGCCCTGCCCTTTCTTGGCGACGGCTTAAAGCCCGTCCAACGCCGCATCATCTATGCAATGAGTGAGCTTGGCTTGGCCTCCACCGCCAAACCAAAAAAATCCGCCCGCACGGTCGGTGATGTCATCGGCAAGTTTCATCCGCATGGTGACAGCGCCTGTTACGAAGCGCTGGTGCTGATGGCGCAGCCGTTTTCCTATCGCTATCCGCTCATCAATGGACAAGGCAATTTCGGTTCCAGCGACGATCCGAAATCGTTTGCGGCGATGCGCTACACCGAGTCCAAACTGACGCCCATTGCCGAAGTGTTGCTCGGCGAACTGGGCCAGGGCACGGTTGATTGGTCGGACAATTTCGACGGCACCTTGCAAGAGCCGACTTGGTTACCAGCACGACTGCCGCACCTGCTGTTGAATGGCACCACCGGCATCGCGGTCGGCATGGCCACCGACATTCCGCCGCACAACCTTAATGAGGTCGTCAGCGCCTGCATCCGCTTGTTGGATGACCCGGAGGCGACCACGCGCGATCTGTGCGAGCACCTGCGTGGTCCGGATTACCCCACCGAGGCGGAGATCATCACTCCGGCTGCTGACCTGTTGAAGATTTACGAGACTGGCGGCGGCAGCGTGCGTGCGCGAGCTACGTTCACTCGCGAGGGGCAGAACATCATCATCAATCACCTGCCGTATCAGGTCAGCCCGAGCAAGGTGATCGAGCAGATTGCGCAACAGATGCGGGCCAAGAAGTTGCCCTGGCTGGAAGACATCCGGGATGAGTCTGACCACGCCAATCCAACCCGCATCGTGCTGGTGCCGCGCTCCAACCGGGTCGATGTGGAAGGCCTGATGGGGCACTTGTTTGCGACCACGGATCTGGAACGCAGCTTTCGCGTCAACTTCAACGTGATTGGCTTGGCCGGCAAGCCGCAAGTCAAACCGCTGAAGGCATTTCTCGCCGAATGGTTGTTGTTCCGCATCGATACCGTGCGCCGACGCCTGAGCCATCGCCTGGAGCGCGTTGAACGCCGCTTGCACTTGTTGGAGGGCTTGTTGGTTGCGTTTCTCAATCTGGATGAAGTGATTCGCATCATCCGCAGCGAGGACGAGCCAAAGGCCGTGTTGATGCAACGCTTTGTGCTCAGCGAAGCGCAGGCCGATTACATTCTTGAAACCAAGCTGCGGCAACTGGCGCGGCTGGAGGAAATGAAGATTCGCGGCGAGCAGACCGAACTGGATGGCGAACGCGAACAACTGATTTCTGTGCTGGCTTCGCCCGCCAAGCTCAAGCGCAAAGTCAAAGACGAATTGTTGGCCGACGCAAAAAAATTCGGCGATCCGCGACGCTCACCGCTGATCGCCCGTGGCGCCGCGCAAGCGATGTCGGAAACCGAACTGTTGCCCAGCGAACCGATCACCGTGGTGATTTCGAGCAAGGGCTGGATCCGCGCCGCCAAGGGTCACGATGTCGATCCCGCCGCACTCACCTATCGCGATGGCGACAGCCTGGGTCACGCCGCGCGCGGTCGCAGTTCTCAGCAAGCCGCATTCCTGGACAGCCAGGGTCGCGCCTACTCGACACCGGCGCATACCCTGCCTTCGGCCCGCGGCGCAGGCGAGCCGCTTAGCAGTCGTTTTTCGCCAGCATCTGGCGCTCGTTTTGTCTGCACCGTGATTGCCGAACCCGAAACCCGCTTGGTCGTCGCGTCGAGCTTCGGCTACGGTTTCGTCACCCGTTTTGAGAGCCTGGTCGGTCGCCAAAAGGCCGGCAAGGTACTGCTCAACCTGAGCGATGGAGCAGAGGTTCTGCACCCCGCCCTGGTCACCGATGTCGCCACCGACATGCTGGTCGCAGTCACCTCAAGCGGTCACCTGCTGGCCTTTCCGCTGGCTGAGCTGCCCGAGTTGGAGAAAGGCAAAGGCAACAAGCTGATCCAGATTCCTCCCGCCAAACTCAAGTCCGGCGACGAGCGGGTTTTGGCCGTGGTGAGCTTGCGCAGCGGAAGCGAACTCACCTTGCACTGCGGCCAACGCAAACTGGGCATCAGCTGGCGAGACCTGCAGGCTTACGCAGGAACGCGCGCCAGTCGCGGCAATCAGTTGCCGCGAGGGTTTCAGCGGGTGGATCGGGTGGAGGTTTAGGCAGGGACTGGGGACTCGGACTCGGGCTGGAGCTGAGGCTGGGGACTCGTTAACTTCGGAGCAGCCTCAGGCAGTCAGCCGAGAACCGTTCGCGGTGAGGTATCGAACCGCCAGCCTTGAAATGGCAGCGCCGCAGGATGTGGTTGCGTGCGCGCTCGGACAATCTCCCGCATGCTCGCCATCGCTATGCCAGACCATATCTCCGCCCTTAGCGCTCCTCCCGGGGCCGTCACCCGCAGCGTGCATCGCCTGCGCGACACGCTGGTCACCGTCGAACGCGATTTGATCGCTGACGAAGTCCCGGTCGCCTTTGAATACAACGGCGTACCCTTCGCAGTGATGATGGCAACGCCGCATGATCTCGCTGATTTCGCGCTGGGCTTTTCGCTCAGCGAAGGCATCGTGGCGTCGCCAAGCATGCTGACTATCGAATCCATCGACACGTGGATTGATGGCGCGGTGATCAAACTGCGCGTGCCGAGCGCTGCTGCCGACGCCTTGCAGCATCGACGTCGCAACTTGCAGGGCCGCAGCGGCTGTGGCGTTTGCGGCAACGAGTCGATTGAGGCGGTATTGCAACCACCTACGCCGGTCAGCGATACGCTGCGGATCGAGACTGAGGCGCTGCAACGCGCCCTGCAGGAATTGCGCGAGACCCAACCGCTGAATGCGCTGACCGGTGCCACCCACGCCGCCGCGTGGGCCTCGCCTGATGGCGCGGTGGCTTGCGTGCGCGAGGACATCGGCCGCCACAACGCGCTGGACAAATTGATCGGAGCGCTGCATCACGCCGGCCTCGATCCCGCCAGCGGATTTGCCGTCATCACCAGTCGCGCCAGCTATGAAATGGTGCTGAAAGCGGCGCGCGCTGGCATTGAACTGTTGGCCGCTATTTCCGCTCCGACGGCGCTCGCCATCGCCCTAGCCGAAAGTGCAGGCCAAACGCTGATTGGCTTCGCGCGTGGCACGGACTGTGTGATCTACACGCATCCCCATCGACTCGCGAGCGACCACGTGTTGGAGACATCGTCATGAGCGACAACCCCATCCAACCCAACGACAAGCCTGCGGGTGGTTGGGGCGCACTGCGCAGCGTCGCTCGTCACTTGTTTGCACAAGGCGCGCCCGCGCATGGCGCGAAAACGCTGCTTTCGGTCAACCAACCCGACGGCTTCGATTGCCCCGGTTGCGCCTGGCCCGATCGCGATCACACCTCCACCTTTGAGTTCTGCGAAAACGGCGCCAAGGCCGTTGCCGCCGAAGCCACTCGCCATCGTGCAACGCCTGAACTATTCGCGAAATACACGGTGGCTGCGCTGGCCAGCCACAGCGATCACTGGCTGGAAAATCAAGGCCGACTGACCCATCCGCTGGGTTGGGACAGCGCATCGGATCGCTATCTGCCGCTGGCGTGGGACGAGGCATTCGCGCTGATCGCCTCGCATCTCAATGGCCTCGCCTCGCCGAATGAAGCAATTTTTTATACCTCTGGCCGCACCAGCAATGAGGCCGCGTTTCTGTATCAGTTGTTTGTGCGCGAATTCGGTACCAACAACTTTCCCGACTGCTCGAACATGTGTCACGAGCCCTCCGGCGTCGCCCTGAAAGCGCAGATTGGGGTCGGCAAGGGCACCGTATCGCTGCACGATTTCGAGCTGGCCGACGCGATCCTGATCTTCGGTCAGAACCCGGGCAGCAACCATCCACGCATGCTTGGCGAGCTGCGACTGGCCGCCAAGCGCGGTGCCGCCATTGTCTCGTTCAACCCCTTGCGCGAACGCGGACTGGAGAAATTCGCCGATCCGCAGAACACGCTGGAGATGCTGAGCGGTGGCTCGACCAGGATCGCGTCGGACTTCTTCCAACTGCGCATCGGCGGCGACCTTGCTGCGATCAAGGGCATCATCAAGCATGTGCTTGAAGTCGATGCCGAGCGCCAGCGCAAGCAGCAGCCGGGTGTGCTGGATGTTGCGTTCATTGATGAGCACACGGTCGGCTTTGCGGCATTCGCCGCCGATGTCGGTCAAGAGTCGTGGGCGACAATCGAGGTCGAATCCGGCCTGAGCATTGCAGAACTCAAACGCGCCGGCGAAATTTACCTGCGCGCGAAAAACACCATCTGCTGTTGGGGTATGGGCATCACCCAACACAAGCATTCGGTCGCGACCATCCAGATGATCGCCAATCTATTGCTGCTGCGCGGTAATCTCGGGCGCCCCGGCGCTGGGGCATGCCCGGTGCGCGGCCACAGCAACGTGCAGGGCGACCGCACGATGATGATTTTTGAGAAGCCCGACGCCGCGTTTCTGGACCGGCTCGGCAAGGTCTTCGATTTTTCGCCGCCGCGCGAGCCCGGCTTCGACACCATCGGTGCGATTGAAGCCATGCGCGACGGCCGTGCACGGGTCTTCTTCGGCATGGGCGGCAACTTCGCCACCGCCACGCCAGACACCGAGGTCACCCATCGCGCGCTACGCCGCTGTGACCTCACCGTGCACGTCACCACCAAGCTCAACCGCAGCCATCTGGTCCACGGCCGCGATGCGCTGATTCTGCCGTGCTTGGGTCGCACCGAAATCGATATGCAGGCGGGCGGACCGCAGGGTGTGACCGTCGAGGATTCGATGAGCATGGTCCACGTGTCGGCCGGTATCAACGCGCCTGCCGCTGCAATGCTGTTGTCCGAGCCCGCCATCGTCGCGCGCCTCGCAGCGGCCACGCTTGGCGCGCGCAGCAAGACGCCTTGGCTGTGGCTGATCGAAGACTACGACCGCATCCGCGAGCGCATCGCGGCGGTGTTCGATGAGTTCCACGATTTCAATGAACGTGTGCGCGTGCCTGGCGGCTTTCGCTTGCCCAATAGCGCCGCTGAGCGACGCTGGCAAAACCCGGAAGGCAAAGCCGTCTTCAAGACCCACGCGGTGCCCACCGACACGCCGCTGCAGCGCGCCCGCGCCGGTCGCAAACAACCCGTGTTCCTGCTCGCCACTACCCGTTCGCACGACCAGTACAACACCACCATCTACGGCATGAACGACCGCTATCGCGGCGTCTTCGGCGAGCGCCGCGTGCTGTTCATCAATGGTGCCGACATCGCCCAACTCGGTATGCGTGCCGGCGACTGGGTCGACCTGGAAAGCCTGTGCGACGACGCAGTGAGGCGCATCGCGAAACGCTTCTTGCTGGTCGACTACAACATTCCACGCGGCTGTCTGGCTGCCTATTACCCGGAGACCAACACGCTGGTCCCGCTATCGAGCTTCGCCGATGAAGCCCGCACTCCGACTTCGAAATCCATCCCGGTGATCCTTGCGCCGCATGTGCCTGACAGCAGCGCGATCACGCCAATTGAGCGTCGCATCGACAGCACCTTGCTGCCGTGAGTATGTTTGGGTGAACAGCGACACACCATTGAGGGAGGCCTTACTGCGCGAACTGGCCGAAGCGCCGAATGGCGTCTCGCTGCCGCGCCTGTGCAAGCGGCTGGATGTCAGGATGAGTGTGTTGCTGCGGACGCTGGCGTGGTTGGGGGACGAAGCGATTGGCGACCAATCCGGGGGCGGGCTGGTGCGGGTGGAGCAGCGCGGTGAATTGTGGGTGGCGATGTTGAAATCACCGGCCGTTTAAATAGCGTTTGGCACTCACATCGACGACCATCGCCAGCTTGGGAGGCACTTCCCATCACTGTCGGCAGGGCTGACTGACTGAGCGCCATTTTGTCCCCGCCTCGCCCTTGACAGTATCAATAGTGATACTAAAATGCGGAAATGGCGTCAATTCCCGACCTAGTCAAGCGCTTGCGGAGCAGTCCACAGAACGCAAGATTCACTGACCTGTGCCGAGTGTGCGACCACTACTTCGGCGCTCCGCGCCAGCAAGGAACCAGTCACCGCGTGTATCGAACGCCATGGGTCGGCGACCCACGGGTCAATGTGCAATGTGGGTCGGGCGGCAAGGCGAAACCCTATCAGGTCAAGCAAGTATTGTCGGCAATCGTCAAGTTGGAGACATAGCATGGATGTTCGTCACTACACTTACCGCGTGATCTGGTCGAACGAGGACAGTGAGTTCGTTGGTCTTTGCACCGAGTTTCCCAGCCTGTCCTGGCTAGCGCCCAGCATGGAAGGTGCGCTTTCCGGAGTGGTCGCACTGGTTGAGAGAGTCGTCGCCGACATGCAAGCCAACGCCGAACCCATCCCTGATCCCATCGGCACTCGTCACTTTTCTGGCAAATTTCAAGTTCGTACGACCCCGGAGCGGCATCGCGCGCTCGCCACCCAAGCGGCGGAGGCAGGCGTCAGCATCAATCGCTGGGTGAATGATCGCCTAGCTGGATAGACCAACCGCTTGAGGGTGGGCGGCTACACCAACAACGCCGTCGGCCTCAACATTCCACCGGTAATGATCTTGGCGCGTAGGCCGCCCCTCCCTGCCAGCGCATCCAGAGCACCCGTCGCGACCGCCTCGTTCATCCAGAAGCACGGCTTGGCTTCCTCTGTGCCAAAAAAACGCAGCGCCTGCAGTTCGAACTGCTTGCCGATCAGTTGATTCAGGTCCTGCGCCTCGACAATGACATTGCGCCGATAGACATCAGGCCCCTTGTCGACAATGCCGAACCGCGCGCAGATGCGCCGGTGCGTTTCAATCTCGAAAAAGGTGATCTGGCCTTTGAAATCGGGCTTGTAGTCAAAATAGCGATCACCACGGATACCGCTGCCGGCAACGCATTCCATCTCGTTCACCTCGACTATCGGTGTCGTCCCCGCCGGCCCGCCGTAATGGCCGACGTAAGTGTGTTCGGGGGAGATGTACAGATGAAGGATTTTCACCCAAGCAGGGTAGCCACGATTGCTGGGATGGGCAACGAAGCGGTGCGAACATCGTTGGAAACTTGGCGCATTGGTTTTCCTGCGATGGCGCACCGAGAAGAATCGAATGCGGCGTACCTGGAGGGCGCCGCTCCCACCGCGCTGCGGTTCCGCCAACATCAATAGCGGCCGCGCAGGAGCGCGTCCCTCCAACATCAACAGCCGCCGCGCCGCAGCGCGTCGCGCCTGAATCAAATACGGTCGCCCTCTCGCCCGTCCTGTCCCGTCCGCAGAAACTACATCGTCCCATCCCGCTTCAATTCCATGTAGCGATTGACCAGTGCCATCGGCAGCTCGGCAGGTTCCACGTCCAGACAGATGGCAAGGTGTTGGAAGCGGGCGAAACTGCGTTTCCGGCGGGCCAGGTATTCGGCGCTGGCGGCGTGAGCCAGCGCGGGTTCCAAGGTGTCGACGGTGGCGTGCAAGGCGTCCTCAAGAATCGGTTCGCGCAGGCTCGCCAGCACCACCCGATGGCGGCGACGCAGCAAAGCCAGCGCGTCGCGCAGGTCGTCATCGTCTTCGTCGCGTACGTTGGAAAGCAGCACGACCAGCGCCCGTCGCGTCTGTCGTTTCAACAGGTTGGTCGCGCAGGCCCGGTAGTCGGGGCTGGCATAAGTTTCGTGCAGATCAAAACAGCCTTCCAACAATCCATCCAACGCCGCGCGTGACTTGCGTGGCGCCATCCAGCGCTCGACGCCGCCCATCGTCATCAGGCCCACCGCATCACCTTGCCGCAGAGCCACAAAGGCCAGCAGCAAGGCCGCATTGAGGGCGTGATCCAAATGCGACAGCGGACCGTCCTTGGCCGCCATGCGGCGTCCGCAATCGACCAGCAGGATGATCTGCTGGTCGCGTTCTTCGCGATATTCGCGCGAAATGACTTTGCGCATTCTGGAACTGGCTTTCCAGTCGATCTGGCGCGGCGAATCACCTTCGCGATACTCGCGCAACTGATGGAAATCCAGCCCCTCGCCGCGCCGCCGACGCAGCAGCACACCCAGCTGCGAGAGTCGATGGTCGGTCGCCATCAAGGCAAACCGCGTCAAGGCGGCGAAGTTGGGATACACCCGCACTTGGCTGTCGAGTCCGACGAAAAGGCGGCGTCGCCACAGACCCCAAGCTGAGCGCAGACGCAGTTCGCAGCGCTCGAACCGATGTTCTCCGCGTGACTGCGCGCGCACCTTGTAGGTCAGGCTCGCCACCTGCCCGGCCGGCAAATCCAGCGATTGCGGCAATTCACTGAAACCAAAACCATCGGGGACATGGTCAAACAGCTGCATGGCCAGCAGGCGACCGCTGCCGTTCTCGACATCGACTGTGACCGCCGTTTCGGCACCCAACGCCAAGGCATGCGGCAGCTTGCGACGCAGCAACGGGCTAGGCGTGCGCCATAGGCTCAAGCCATCCGCCAAAGCGGTCAACACGACCACTGCGACACTCGCCGCCAACACCCGATCCAGCGCGGTGGCGAAGGAGGCCGCAATGGCCAACAGCAGCAGCGCTGCCGCAGCAAAAAGCAAGGGGCGTGCGGGAATCAGCATGGGTCGCTGAGATGAAGCATGTCGCGTCGAAAAGGAACGTTGCCTTGCATCAAAGCCGTGGCGCTTCGATGGTTTCCAGCAATTCGCGGACCAGCATGTCGGGGCTGCGACCCTCGATGGCGTAATCGGGCGTCGCCAGGATGCGGTGACGCAGTGCCGCGGTGGCCAGCTGTTTGATGTCATCGGGAGTGACGAAATCGCGACCATTCAACAAGGCCCGGGCACGACCACCACGTACCATCGCGATCGCACCACGGGTACTGGCACCGACCGCGATGCCGGGAAAGTCGCGGGTCGCCCGCACCACGCGCAAGGCGTAATCAAGCACACGTTCATCGACCGCAACCGCAGCCGACAGGGCGCGCAACTTGAGCAAGGTTTCAATCGACAGAATGTTGCGCACACCGTCCAGCTGCAGTCGCTCATCACTGCGACCGCCGGTGGCAAAACGAACGATGTCGGTCTCCTCGTTGGCGGCCGGGTAGTCGATCAGGACCTTGATCAGAAAGCGGTCGAGCTGTGCTTCTGGCAGCGCGTAGGTGCCTTCCTGCTCGACCGGATTCTGCGTCGCCAGCACCATGAACGGTGGTTCCAGCCGATGCGGCGTGCCATCGATGGTGACTTGGCCTTCTTGCATCACTTCGAGCAAGGCGGCCTGCGTTTTGGCCGGGGCGCGGTTGATCTCGTCGGCAAGCAACAGGTTGGCAAACACCGGCCCGCGACGGGTGGTGAATTGGCCGCTGGCGGGGTCGTACAACGTGTGGCCGGTGACATCAGCGGGCATCAGGTCGGGGGTGAACTGGATGCGCGCATAGCGGCCGCCAATGGCTTGGGCCAACGCCTGTACCAACAAGGTCTTGCCGAGCCCGGGCACACCCTCGATCAACACATGGCCACCGGCCAGCAGCGCGATCAGGATTTCGTCGACCACCGCGCGTTGGCCGATAAAGGCATTGCCTACCTCGGCGCGCAGCGAGTCGAGAATGCTCATGGCGCGATGCAAAGTCTCGGCAGAAATCAGCGGCGAAGCCGTGATGCGTGCGGTCTGTTCAGAGGTGCTCATGTCGGCGGTGCTCTTATCGGACGTGCTTTTATCGGACGGGTTCATAGCGGGCGTAGTCATAACGTTCTCAGCCATCGTAAAGTGGGTTGACAGCACGCGCATTGCGGCGTGGCGCCAGTTCGGTATGGATGCGCTGACAGGCGCGCACCATGGCCGTCAAGCTGGCGGGATGGCGCACCTGCTGAGGTGCCAGCAGCAAAACAATCACCGCCGGATCCAGCGCAAAGCGGCGCTGCAGAAACTGCGCGAGATCCGCCGCCGCCAGCCAGCGTGTATGTGGGTATTCGCTGTGCACGCGATCCAGCGCGCTGCTCGCGGCAGCGGTGGCCAACACGCCGGCTTGACCGTTCGACCACAACAGGCGACCACTGGCCAACAGATGATCAAGCAGCCGTCGACGTTGCGGCAGGAGCTCTGGCAACAGCGGTCCAAAACGCGGCATCGCAGCCCACAGCAACAGCACCAGCAGCACGCTGCCCACCGCAATCACCCGCCAGCCATAACTGAGCAGCCAGTCGGCCAAGCCGCCCACGCGCGCGTGCACGAACAGTACGCGCTGCATTGGCTGCGGCATGTTGACCAGGCGCAGCAGCGCCTCGGCATTGTCGGCGTCGCCGAGGTGGTCATTGTGAAAGGGTTGCAAACTGACGATTACGGTGACCCGACCGGCCCCGTGTTGAAGATGCAGCAGCTGCGGTGTCTGCTTGGCGCCGATGCTTCCCAACACGTTGCCCGTGCTGCTCAACCAGTCGTCATCGTGGACGACTAGACGCAGCTCCGGCTGGCCCAGCAAGTCGCCGCTGCGAAGGTAGTGCGCATAGTCGTTTTCGCCGGTGCCCCCGCAACCGCAGCCGGCGTCAACTGCTGGCAGTAGCGGGTCAGAGTTGGCACCAACGTCGTTGCCGACTTCGCTGATGTCGGCAGGAGGGTTCAGGACAGAATCGGCTTGCTTGGCTTGCTTGCCGTCGCTGACCGCTGCATTGACGCTGGCCTCTGCGGACTGCAGTTCGTTGCCTGCGGCCGCAGCTTCGTCCAAGTGTACGGGCTCAACGTCAGTTGCTTCCTCAAGGGGCGCTGCGTCGGTTTCCGAGTCGGCATCCGCTTCCCCGTCTTCGGCGTCCTCGTCGTACATCTCTTCGTCATCCAAGTACTCTGGGCTGACCGCAAATCGCGCCAGCAACGTTTCATCACCCCACCAAGCAGCTTCAGTGATGAGGTGGCCACCCGACTTCACGAAATTCTCTATCGCGTCCAAAGAGAACTCACTCAGGCGGTCACCTGGATTCGACAAGATCACAGTGACACCCTCGCCTGGAGGCAATTCGGTAACTACGCCCTGCACCATCTCCCACGTCAGGCCCAGCCGGCTCAAGGTACGTTGCGCGGCGAGGAAGTCATTGCGCCGGGCCTCTTCCGAGGGCGGCTCTTCGTGCTCAACGGGCACGCGTTCAAGTAATCGCAACAAAGCGATGCCAACCAGCGCAAGCAAGCAGAACATGCCGAACAGCAGCTTCCAGTTCTGCCTCACCCAGCACCTGCCGAGGCGGGACCGGTGCCGGCCGCAGCACCAACTGTCGTCGCGATGAATAAGTTGCGCTGCGCGTGACACAACGCGCGCAGCTGCTCGGCATTGCCGGGACGATGGCCGTAGGCGATTTCGATCCAGGCCGCCACCAGACGTTGAAAATGCGCAAACGCGGTTGCTGACAACAAGGGCTGTGCAATTCTCAGCACTTCACCCTCAGTGGTGCCCTCGCCGATGCGCATCGCGCAATCGTGAACCAAGTAAGAGAGTGCGCCGCGGTAGAGCAGCGACACCGCTTCGCGCAGATGCCCTTCGGCAATGGCCGCCAGCGCAGCGGCGATCACGTCGTCGGGCAGCGAATCCGGACTGATTGCCAACCCGAAGAGTTGCTGAGGCGGCAAGTCCGCTGACACATCGGCGCGGCCACCGCCGGCGCGCTTGGCCAGCAGCCAGACCACAGCCATGGCCAGAATCGCCAGCAGCAGCCACATCGTCACCCGCATCGCGGCGGCTGCCCATTCGCCAATCTCGCGCAACCAGTCAAGATCGGTTGCGCTGGGTTCCTTTTCTTCGTCTTTGCCGATGTCCAGCCGCCAACGCATGCGCTCGACGGTGTGACCGAACTCCGGTTGCTTCAACACATCCAGTGCAGCGCGCCTGGCCGGCGTGTCCAGCGGCGCGGGCGGCGGCGCGGGTGCGTCATCTTGCGATTGCGACGCCAGCAATTGGCCTTTGTTGACCGGCACGTCGGCGTGCACGGGCGTTGCACCGGCCAACGCAAAACCTGCCAACGCGGCGATGGCCAGGGTTCCCAAGGCATTCAACTTGGGCGGTCCGCTGCGGGTTTCGGCAACCACAGGCCCAGCGCTCGCCTCGCCCGCCGCCGTGCGCAGCGCGAGCTCGATATCCCAGCCTTCGAGTTGGGTGCGGCGCACTAGGTACATGGCGAATCCGGCAGCAACAAAAAATGGCTCGACCACTGCCACCGCCAGCGCATAGGCGAGCGTCATTCCAATGCCCCACCACTCGATGCCAAGCGCTTCGGCCAAGTCGGACGCGACGGTCGCGCCGCCGACCTCTGCCGCGGGCGTCAGCAGGCTGCCAAACAACGCCAGCGCCAACATCACCACCAACTCGAAACACAAACACACCATCGCCAGCGCCATCGCGTGACCACCCAGACGGCGACCCAGCAACGCCGCCCGCCGACGCGCCGCTGCGCCGCGTTGCCGTTCCAATAATGGAATGGGTTGCAGAAAGCTGCGATCCCAGCCAAACGGTCGCAACAACAAGGCACGGATCAGTCCCGGAGTCAGCACACTGCGCCAGCTGGCCAAGGTCTGCGCAAGGGTTGCCGGATCACCGAACACGCGCCGACTGAGCACAAACAGAGCGAAGCGATCCGCGACAGGTTTGCTCCACCAGATCGCCAACGCAGCGGCCATCGGCTCGGCGTGGAGCGCGGCGATCAACGCCACCGCCAGCGGCACGTAAACCGCCAGCCAGACAGTCCAAAGCGGTCGCGCCCAGTGCGTGGCCATGCGAAAGCCGAGATCAATGGCTTCCCAGCCTTGGCGCGCACGCAGGGCGATGGCCAGCGCCTCAACTCGCACGGCGACCTACTCGCAACAGATACGCACCCAACAGCACCCAACCCAATACGCCGACCCAGTACTTGACCTTCAGATCGAACATCACCAAGGGCGACCAGAATGCCTCGACGCCAGCCGCTGCAACAAACATCAAGCCTGCTCCGGCCGCCAACTGCAAAGCGATGCGTCCTTCCTCCACCAGGGCGCGGCGGCGAGAGCGTCGCCCCGGTCGCAGCAGCGCGCCACCCAGCTTCAAGCCTGCACCGCCAGAGATCGCAATGGCGGTGAGTTCAAGCGCGCTGTGGCCGGCCACAAACGACCAGATTTGTGGACCCAACCCCACCGCAGTGAGATGCCCCACGACGGTACCAATCACCACGCCATTGAAGATCAGGAAAAACAGACTGCCGACGCCCAGCAAGACGCCACCGGCAAAGGTCTGGAAGCCGATACGCGCGTTGTTGAACACATAGAAGCCGAACATCTCGGCCGCCGTGCTGGCTGGCCGATCACCCAAACGCTCGGTATCCGGTTGATACATGTTCTCAGCCTGGGTGAGCTGCTCGGGGCTGACGATGATGCTGGCCAACGGCGGATACAACTGGATCGCTGCGATCAACCCCAGCAATGGCCCAAAGAACAGCAGCGCCGCCAAAGTGATGGGCCGCCACTGCTGGCGAAACAAGCGTGAAAAGCCGCCGGAGAGAAACTCGCTGACATGCAAGCGCTGTCCCGATTGCGCCCCATACAAGACGTGGTGACCGGCCTGCACCAAGGCGTGCAAACGCTCCACCAGGGCGGGCGCATAGCGCCGCTCGCGGGCAAGCGAGAGTTGCGCACACAAGGCGCGATAGCGGGCCGGAATTTCGCTGATGGGCAGCGGCTCGGGGTTGTCTTCACCCAATCGCAGGGCGACTGCGGCGCGTGCGCTGGGACGCAAGGAGCGTCGCTGCAGCCACAACTCGAATCGCGTCCAGTCCAGCCGATAACGGCGCTCAAACTCAGCTTGACGCACGCGACTGCTCCGCCGAACCGACCAAGGGTGAGCCAATCACGGGTGAGCCGATCAAAGGTGAGCCAATCAAAGGTGAGCCAATCAAGGGTGAGCCGATCAAGAAGTGCGCAATCCCAGCCAAGCCGGATGGATTCAGCTTGCCGCCGAGCAAGGGTTGCGCCAAGGCCAACAGCTCTTCGGTGCGCTCGGGGCCCAACTCGGTCGACCGCTCGGCGAGGTCAATCAGGGTCCGCGCATCTTCTGGCGACAAGGGGCGTCGCGGTGCTTGCGGAGGCACCTCGCTGATTGAACGGCGGGTCAACGGCGGGTCAACATGGATCACCAGGGTGCCGGCGACCATGTCGCCCAGGCGCTGAAAGCGGGTGTTGCAGACCATGGTCAGCAGCCCGCCGAAATACATCGCCGGCAGGAAGTCAGCAAAGCGCAGCAAATTGCGCGACAAGGCAGCGTTCCAGCCGATTGGCGCGCCGTTTTCAGCGATGACGCGGATACCCAGCGCGCGCTTGCCGGGCGTCGCGCCATCCCAATAGGCCTCAAACCAGGCCGGCACCAGCCACTCCAAAGCGAACCAGACCAGCAGCATGATGCCGGTGCCGAAGTGACCGAAGTAGCCCAAGGTCATCGCCAGCACGAACATGACGGCGGCGCGCCATAACAAGTCGACCAGCCACGCCAACGCGCGCGGCACCGGACCGGCGGGCCGAATCTCAAGCTCAATGCCTTCAGGCGTCGCCGCCCGAAACGTGGTGTCCAGCATGCGCGGCGAAGAGACTTATGCGCGGTAGTAGATGTCGCGGTAGGCGCAGTAGTTGGACGCGGCGACCCAAGGCATCAGCACCAGCCAGCCGAGAAACAGCGGCAAGGTCGCCAGGATGCCCAAGCCGAGCACCACCAAGCTCCACAACAGGTACGGCAACACGTTTTTAAGGCAGCCGAAAAAGCTCATCTTCATCGCATCCACGGCGGGCACATCGTTCAAGATCACCAGGCTCGGCGCAAACCAGACGGCCATCACAAGGGGCATCAACAGGGCGAAATAGAGCAAGAAACCGATCAGGATCGGAAAACCCATCATGGCCATCAAGGCATCGGGGTCACCGCCACCCACAAAGGCCATGCCGCCGACCAGACCGATGGTTGGCACGAACGCGACCACCATAACGATGATGATGCCGACGCAGTAGATGCCGCCAACGATCATCAATTGCGTGTTGTTGCGGGAAAATCCGGCAAACAAATGGCTGAACTCAAGCGGTTGGCCGCGTCGCAAGTGGTCGCAGCCCAGCGCGATGCCAGCGCCTAGCACCGGATACAGCACGCTTTGGGCAATGAAACCGAGGATCGGAACCAGTGATGCCCCGATCAACACACCGATGAAAACCAGATAGATGCCGATCCACAGCCCTGGGCTTTGCACAAACAGGGCCCAGCCTTGCTTGATCCAGTCGATGCCGCGCCCAGCCGGCAGCGCTTGCGGCTGGGCATTGAAGCCAAGCGTGTCGGCATCGTCAGGCTGAAAGTCGGCCACGACGGCGCGTGGTGCTTCGTAGGGATTGTTGCTCATGAAAGGCCCAGTCGTAGTGTGAGTCGGAGGTGAAGTCTACGTTAGCTTGTCGATGGGCGATGCCTGCACGGCGGGCACAAATGGGGCGACAATCGCGCTCGGCCAAGCAGCCAACCTTGGCCTGCGCAGCACGCCGCAATGGAAGGAGAGGTTCTGCATGAAATGGGAAAAGGGACGCCGCAGCAGCAACGTCGAGGATCGTCGTGGCGCTTCCGGTGGCGGCGGTATGGGTGCCGGCATCGGCAAGCTCGGTTTTGGTGGCGTCGCGATCGTCATGGTGATCGGCCTCCTGCTCGGCAAGAACCCTTTGGAGATGCTGGGACTGCTGGCTGAAATCCAAGGCGACCCCGGCCAATCCGGCAGCCAACAAGGCCCAGGCCCAGCGCCCGTTGATGACGAGGCCTCGCAGTTCGTGGGCGCGATTCTGGGTGATACCGAGGACGTCTGGAGCACGCTGTTTGCCGCCAGTGGCTCCAAGTATCAGCCGCCCGCCCTGGTCTTGTTCAGCGGCAGCGTGCAGTCGGCCTGCGGCGGTGCGACAGCCGCAGTGGGACCGTTCTATTGCCCGGCCGACCGCAAGGTCTATCTGGATACCAGCTTCTTTTCGCAAATGCGCAGCCAACTCGGCGGTGGCGGCGATTTTGCTGAAGCCTATGTGATTGCGCACGAGGTTGGCCATCACATCCAGACCCTCACCGGCGTTTCCGCCAAGGTCAACGCAGAGCGCCAGCGCGGCTCGGTCAAGGGCGCAGAGGGATTATTGGTGCGGCAAGAACTGCAGGCTGACTGTTATGCCGGCGTATGGGCGCATCACGGTCAGCAGCGCAACGCCTGGATGGAACCCGGTGACATTGAGGAAGCGCTGAGTACGGCCACGGCAATCGGCGATGACCGCCTGCAAAAGCAAGCGACCGGCACGGTGGTGCCAGACAGCTTCAGTCACGGCAGCTCAGAACAACGCGTGCGTTGGTTCCGGCGCGGATTTGATGGTGGTGACGCGGGCCAATGTGACACCTTCAGCGAGCGGCGTCTGTAAGCAATGGCCAGCGCCGTCAATCGCCAAGCACAGCGCCGCAGCAGCCTGATTCTGGGGCTGATTGCGGCGCTGTTGGCGGTGGCCGCGCTGCCGTTCGGCTTGGCCGCGTATCAGATCCATCTGGCCCGCGAGTCACTGGTCGACCAGGCGCAACGTACCCATCTGATTGCCGCGCGGGCATCGGCGGATCGTGTCGGTGCCTTGCTTTCCGCCTTGCAATCCGCCGCCGATAGCGCGGCACAAAACCCGCAGTTGTATAGCGAACCCGCCTCGGAGGCGGCGCGGGAAGTGTTGGCGGGCATTCTGGTCGGTCAAGCCAACGTGTTGGCTGCGGCGACTTTTTATCGCAACGGTGAGCAAGACGTGCTGGTGCAACTGGCGCGGCGACCGGATGCCGGCGTCATTGAGGCAGCAGAATTACAAACGCTGGAACATGCCGTTCTACTCCGTAATGTGGGAGAGCAACGGCAATGGGGCTTGAGCCGCGAGACTCCGCGCAGTGGGCTACGCATCGCCGTTCTCGCCGATGCCCAGGCCCTGGCCGCGACCCTGTCGCCGCAGGAGCTGGGTGAGTCTGCGCATCTGTTGCTGCTGCAAGGCACCTCGGCGCATCCGGCGTTTGCGGATGCAACGCCGCTGTCTACCACGCTGCTTGAAGCCATTGCCCAGCCGCAGCTGTTGGCTTTGGCGACTCGCGCAGATGCCGATGCTGGCGTCGAAGTGTCTGCATTTGGCCGTGTCGCTGGCACCAATTGGTCGGTGGTTTCACTGCAACTGGCGGCCGAGGCGGAATCCGCCGCAGCGGCCATGCGTCGCGGCGCATTGGCAGCGATGGCCGCCGTACTCTTGCTGGTCGCCGCGCTCAGCGTATTCACTTGGCGACGCGTGGTGCAGCCGGTGCGCGCCTTGCTCGACTGGCAACGCGGCATGTTGGCAGGTGGTGCCAACAGCGGCGGCGATTTGGCCAGTCTCAAGGCCGCGTTTACCCAGATCAAACAGCACCAGCGCAACAGCGAGGCGATGAGCGAGGTGTTTCTCGGTCGCTACAAACTACTGAGCACCTTGGGCCAAGGGGCGATGGGCTCGGTATTTCTGGCCTGGGATCCTCGCCTGAAAAGGCACGTCGCGATCAAAACCATTCATATCGAAGCGCTGGATCCGCGCATGCAGAAAGCACTGGCGCAGACCTTGGAGAACGAGGCCGTCGCGGTCGCCAATCTGCGTCATCCCAATATCGTTGGCGTGTTCGATCTGGTCGCCGCCGGCGAGTTCGCCTTCGTGGTGATGGAGTATGTCGACGGCGGCAATTTGCGAACCGTAGTCAGCCGCAACGGTGCTTTGCCCGCTGGCGAGGTGGTGTTGATCGCACGCTCGATGTTGAAGGCGCTAAGCGCAGCGCATGCCGCCGGCTTGCTGCACTTGGACATCAAACCGGCCAACGTGCTGGTGCCTCCCACGGGCGAACTCAAACTCACCGATTTCGGCGTGTCGACCTGGCGCTTTGAGATTCCGGCTTTGGTCGCGCGCGGTGGACTGGCGGGAACGCCGGGTTTTATCGCGCCCGAATACGTGAATGGTGCGGCACCGAGTGAGCGTTCGGATCTGTATTCGCTGGGCCGGCTGTTGGTCGAATGCATGACCGGCACTCAGCAGAACATCGGCGGTGCCAAGACCAACGATTTGCGGCGTGCCGCGGCGCGACCGCAGGAACTGCCAGAGCGACTGCGGCAGGCCGAGCCTGGGCTGTGCGCAGCGGTGCTGGCGCTGTGTGAACTTGACCCGAGCAAGCGCGTGCAAACTGCCGAGCAAGCGCTGACTTTGTTTGCTGAGTTGGACGAAGGCAATGCCGGCCAGCAACTCGCCAAACGCGCACGAGAGCTTGCTGGCGAAACCCGTTTACACAGCGACGAGTCCCCCAGCGCGGCCGCAGCGGAGCGCAAGGACGACACCACGCTGCCGCCACCGGCAGTTGGCGATGCGACACGACCGGCGCCGGTTCCAGTGCCCCCGGATGCAAATTCGAACCCTCCCAGACACAGCGAAACCAGCGGCAACGAAGGCAGCGCTGACGCCACCCGCCCGCCGCCGGTGCGTTTTGCGCTGGACGCCACCCGCCCGCCACCGTGGGTAAGCGCCGCCGACGAAGGCTCCAGTGAACCCTGTCTCTTATACACATCTGACGCTGCCGACGAATAGAGAGGTGTAGATCTCGGTGGTCGCCGTATCATT